>Ga0255338_1000226_pt1 | contig 227994 bp, 198 predicted proteins | sample MeOH1_35cm_T4_19_FD_203715 | JGI IMG/M metagenome (GOLD analysis project Ga0255338, IMG submission 203715) | Sandy soil microbial communities from University of British Columbia, Vancouver, Canada - MeOH1_35cm_T4_195 | ecosystem: Engineered > Artificial ecosystem > Sand microcosm >...
ACTGCCGACTGCCGACTGCCGACCGCCCCACTCCACCTCCAACCCACCCCCGCACCCATGCTCCTCGACCGCGCCGACTTCGCCGATCTCTCGCTGCTGGCGGCGCACCGACAGGCGGCGTGGGAAGATCAGCGCGACTACCTTCTCGCCGCCTCGCCGTTCCTGCGCGAGGCGTGGGGCGGCCGCGAGCCGCCCCGTCGGCTCGAGGCCCTCGCCGAGCTGCCGCTGGTCGACAAGGACATGCTGCGCGCGAGCCAGCGGGCCGCGCCGCCGTTCGGCGCCTATCTCGCCGCCTCGGACCTCGTCATCGCGCGCGTCCACCGCACCTCGGGGACCACCGGAACGGCGATGAACCTCGCGCTGTCGGCCCGCGACGCCCACGAGACCGCGGTCGTCGGCGGTCGCGCCCAGGCCGCCGCGGGCCTCGGCGCCGGCCACCGGGTGGTGCACTGCCTGAACTACCGCATGTGGATGGGCGGCTACACCGACCACGCCACCCTGGAGGCGACCGGCGCCGCCGTGGTGCCGTTCGGCGTCGGCGAGACCGAGCTCCTGGTGCGCACCATCCAGGAGCTGAAGATCACCGCCATCTCCTGCACGCCGTCCTATCCGGCGGTGCTGGAGCGGGTGATCGCCGAGCGCTTTCCCGGCCTGTCGCCGCGCGATCTCGGGCTGAAGCTCGCGCTCTTCGGCGGCGAGGCGGGCGTCGACGACCCGGCCTTCCGCGCCCGCCTCGAGGCGGTGTGGGGCTTCGCGGTGCGCAACGCCAACTACGGCGTCACCGACGTGATGTGCAACTTCGCCGGCCAGAGCGAGGGCGACCCCGACCTCCACTTCGTCGCCCTCGACGTGCTGCACCCGGAGATCGTCGCGCCCGAGACCGGCGCGCCGCTGCCGTGGCGGGCGGGCGAGCGCGGCGAGCTGGTGCTCACCCACGTCCGCCGCGACTGCCAGCCGCTGGTGCGCTTCCGCACCGGCGACATCGTGCTGCTGACCGGCACCGACCGCGCCCGCTGCGGCCGCACGGCACCGCGCTTCCGGGTGGTCGGACGCAGCGACGACATGGTGGTGGTGCGCGGCATCAACGCCTTCCCGGCCCAGGTCGCCGCCGTCCTCAACCGCGAGCCGACGCTGTCGGGCGAATACCGCATCGCGCTCGACGGGCCGGGGCCCTACGACGTGCTGCCGGTCGAGGCCGAGCTCGCCGAGGGCCGGGCGGTCGCGCCGGCCGGCCTCGCCGTGGCGCTCGAGGCGGAGATCAAGCGCACCCTCGGCATGACGGCGCGCGTCGCCCTCGTGCCCTTCGCCACCCTGCCGCGTACCGAGGGCAAGACCCGTCGGGTCGTCCGGAGAGAGGCCAAATGACCAGCACCGTGCTCGCCGAGGACGCCGGCGACGGCGTCCGCATCCTCACCCTCAACCGGCCGGAGCGGCTCAACGCCATCGTGCCGGCGCTCCTCGACGACCTCGTGGCGGCGCTCGGCGCCGCCGACGGCGATCCCGCCGTGCGCGCCGTGGTGCTCACCGGCGCCGGCCGCGCCTTCTGCTCCGGCGACGACCTCAAGGAGTTCGCCGACCAGGCGTCGGACCCGGCGACGACGCGGGCCTACATCGAGCGCATCCAGGACGTCACGCGGGCGATGGTGCTCGGCGATACGCCGGTCATCGGCGCGGTGCGCGGCTGGGCGGTCGGCGGCGGGCTCGAGTGGGTGATCAACTGCGACTTCGCGGTCGCGGCCGAGGGTGCGCGCTTCTTCTTCCCCGAGGTCGCGTGGGGCGTCTTCGTCACCGGCGGCGTCACCGAGTTCCTGCCGCGCCTCGTCGGCCTGCAGAAGGCGCGCGAGCTGATCCTGCTCGGCGAGCGCTTCGGCGCCGCCGAGGCGCTCGCCTGGGGCCTCGTCCACAGGGTGGTGCCGGACGTCGAGTTGATGGACGCGGCGCTCGCCCTCGCCCGCCGCGTCGCCGCGCTGCCGCCGGGCCCGGTGCGCGACCTCCGCCGCATCCTCGCCCGCCCGCAGGGCGGCGGCCTCGCCGCCGCGATGGCGGCGGAGACCGAGGCGACGGTGCGGGGATTCCTCGATCCGGAGACGGCGAAGCGTATCGCCGCGTTCCGTTGAGAGCCGGCTAAAGACCTAGAGCCCGTGCCGGGCGCGGGCGATCAGGCACTCGTCGTCGCCCGGCTGGCAGGTGTGGCAGACGTCCGGGCGGACCGCATAGACGGCGCAGGCGGTCGCCTCGCCGACTTTGCCGACGAGCGCCGAGCAGCGGTCGCCGTCGCAGCGCATCCGGCCGGCGGCGTCGTCGACATAGACGGCGGGGATCAGGGCGAGCTGCGCGTCGTCCTCGAGCGAGAAGCGCGGCCACTCGGCCGAATAGGCGCAGCAGGCGCCGCACGACTGGCAGGCGAAGGTCGAGGGATCGAACGCCGGAGCGGTCGGCGCGGTCATCGTCGCGTCCGCGGCGGGGCGCCCGCGCGAAGCCGCGCAGCCGCCGGGCGCGGGCGTGCGGGCGGTCGCGTCGGCGGGCGGTGTCGGAAACGGGTCGGGCTGGCGCGGCGGACGGATCCGCCGCCGCTCACCGGCGCGCCTTGCGGGCGGCGTAGCGCGCGTCGCGGGCGGCCTTGCGCTGCGCCTCGAGCAGGCGCTCGGCCTCGATCCGCTCGGCCTCGGCGGCGATGCGCGCCTCCTCGGCGAGGCGGGCGGCCTCCTCGGCGGCGATGCGGGCGGCGGCCTCTTCCTCGGCGCGACGCTTCGCCTCCTCGGCCTTCGCCGCCTCGCGGGCGGCGATGCGCGCCTCCCGCGCCTCGACGACGGCCTTGCGGGCGGCCTGGCGCTCCAGCACGGCCGGATCGTCGGAGGAGGGGCGGCTGCGCAGCTTCTCGACCAGCGCCTTCTTGGCGTCGGCGGCCGTCTTCAGACGCTCGTTGAACTTGGCTTCCTTGTAGACGCTCATCGACCTTCAGCTCGGTTGTTGCCGTCGTGGCCCGCGGCGGGCCGGCCGGAGCGCCCTCGCGCCGGCGGTGCGGTCCGCCTCGCGGGGACCTGGAATTCGTGCGGCCGCGCGGACCGGCGTCTCGCGGGGCGCGCGGGCGACCGCCCGCAGCTCCGATCGTCGCGACGCCGCGCGGACGATGCGGGCCAGTCTAGCGCGACCGGCCCGGAACGCAAAGAAGCCGCCCCTTGCGGGGCGGCTTCGGCGAGCCCTCGCGGGCCCGCGTCATCCGTGACGGCTCACGCCGCCTTGATGTTCTGGACGGCGATCTTGCCGGTGCGGCGGTCCTCGGCGGTGTCGAAGGAAACCTTCTGACCCTCGTGCAGGCCGCGCATGCCGGCGCGCTCCAGAGCGGTGGCGTGAACGAACACGTCCTTGCCGCCGTCGTCCGGCTGGATGAAGCCGAAGCCCTTCTGGTCGTTGTAGAACTTGACGGTGCCGGTATTCATCGGCGCATTCCTCTAGCTTCTGTGGGTACACCCGATCCGCCGGCACGTGGTGACGCGACGGCAGCGCGGTCTATCGATCTTGGATGGGGGTCTGAACGTGCGCCCAGCATCAGCAGAGGCGAAGCGGCCCGATCTTCCGGCCAAATGTCGATGGCGCCACTCATAGGCCGTCTGCGGCATCATTGCAAGGAAAAGCACGGACTTGCGGCCGCGGTGGCGCTCGACCCCTCGCCGCGGGTCTGCTAAGGCGACGCGGCGAGAGCGCCTCGAACGACACAGGATTGCCGGATGATACCCCGCTATTCCCGCGACGAGATGGTGCGGATCTGGACGCCGGAGATGCGATTCCGCATCTGGTTCGAGATCGAGGCGCACGCCGCCCGGGCGATGGCCGAGATCGGCGTCATCCCGCACGCCGCCGCCGAGACGATCTGGGCGAAGGGCGACGCGGCGGTGTTCGACGTCGAGCGCATTGACGCCATCGAGCGCGAGACGAAGCACGACGTCATCGCCTTCCTCACCCACCTCGCCGAGCATGTCGGCCCGGAGGCGCGCTTCGTCCACCAGGGCATGACCTCGTCGGACGTGCTCGACACCTGCCTCAACGTCCAGCTCGTCCGCGCCGCCGACATCCTGATCGCCGACGTCGACCGCCTGCTCGCCGCGCTCCGGACGCGCGCCTTCGAGCACAAGATGACGCCGTGCATCGGCCGCAGCCACGGCATCCACGCCGAGCCGATCACCTTCGGGCTGAAGATGGCGCAGGCCCACGCCGAGTTCGCCCGCGCCCGCGCCCGCCTCGTCGCCGCGCGCGAGGAGGTCGCCACCTGCGCGATCTCCGGCGCCGTCGGCACCTTCGCCAACATCGACCCGCGGGTCGAGGAATACGTCGCCGCCGCGATGGGGCTTTCCGTCGAGCCGGTGTCGACGCAGGTGATCCCGCGCGACCGCCACGCGATGTACTTCGCCACGCTGGCCGTCGTCGCCTCCTCGGTCGAGCGGCTGGCGACCGAGATCCGCCATCTGCAGCGCACCGAGGTGCTGGAGGCGGAGGAATACTTCTCGCCGGGCCAGAAGGGCTCGTCGGCGATGCCGCACAAGCGCAACCCGGTGCTGTCGGAGAACCTCACCGGCCTCGCCCGCATGGTGCGCAGCTACGCCCTGCCGGCGATGGAGAACGTCGCCCTCTGGCACGAGCGCGACATCTCGCACTCCTCGGTCGAGCGGATGATCGGGCCGGACGCCACGGTGACGCTCGACTTCGCCCTCGTGCGCCTCGCCGGGGTGATCGAGAAGCTCCTCGTCTATCCGGCGCGCATGCAGGCGAACCTCGACCGCCTCGGCGGCCTCGTCCACTCGCAGCGGGTGCTGCTGGCGCTGACCCAGAAGGGCGTCTCGCGCGAGGACGCCTACCGCCTCGTGCAGCGCAACGCGATGCCGGTGTGGGAGAAGGGCGGCGACTTCCTCGCCAACCTCAAGGCCGACGCGGACGTCGCGGCGGCGCTCTCCGACGCCGAGCTCGAGGCGCTGTTCGACCTCGGCTACCACCTGAAGCACGTCGACACGATCTTCCGCCGGGTGTTCGGCGCGGCCTGAGCCGGCGCCGTCAGCGGTCCCAGCGCATCGTGGCGATGCGTGGATCGGCGGCGAAGGCGGCGCGGCCGAAGCCGATGCGCGCGGCGGGGAACTCGCAGATCGCCTGCACGCCGGTGCGTCCCAGCCGGATCCGCCAGGTCTGCCGCTCGACCGGCTCCGGGGCCGCGAAGGCGCGGCAGGTGAGGAGGGCGAGGTTGCCGCCCCGGCCGGGATCGCGCACTGAGCGGTAGCGGATCACCTCGATGTCGGCCGTGCGCGCGGCGTCGGCGAGCGCCTGGCAGGCGGCGTAGTCGGTCGGATGTTCCCAGGCGGACGCGTCGGCGTCGAGCGGCGGGCGGGCGAGATCGATCGCCCGCGCCGTGTCGAAGAGCGCGGCGAAGGCGGTGTACTCGGCCGCGTCGGCCGGCCACGGCGTCGTCGGCGATTCGACGAAGAACAGCAGCCGCCAGAACGCCATCTCGGCGACCGCCGTCGCCGCCGTCTCGGCGGCGTAGTAGACGCCGGCGGTGCGGCCGGCGCGGCGGAAGCGCGAGCCGCGCGGGTAGGCGGCGGCGTAGCGGAACGGCGTCGCCAGGAGATAGCCGAGCCCGCGGCACTCCGCCGGCACGAGCGGCTTCGTCTCCTCGAGCAGAGCCTCGAGGACCGCCTGTTCGTCGAGGTCGTCGACGAGCTTCAGGGTCGAGACGCGATGCTGCGCCTCGACGAGCCGCCAGGCGCGGCCGGCGAGCCGGTGCGCCTCAGACGACAGCGCGGCGGGCGTCCAGGTAGGCGAGGACATCCAACAATCCCGTCACGGTGGTGATGCGCTCCACCGGCACGGCGCCGAGCGCCTCGTTCGGCGCCCTGAGCCAGGCCCGCGCCACTGCCTCGTCGCCGCCGGCGATGGCGTCGAGCGAGCGGTAGAGGCGCACGAACAGCAGGGCGAGCTCGAACGGCTTGCTGCCGCGCTCGAGCGCGAAGGCGCCGTGGCGCATCCGCGAGACGGTGGCCTCCGAGACGCCGATGGCGCCGCCGAGCACCCTGGCGGAAAGGCCGAGGCCGTCGGCGGCGCGGATCGCCGCCTTGGTCAGCACCGCTCCGGCGTCCGGCGCCACGCCTGGCTGGGATGCCTCGATCAGCATAGTCCTCTCCCGTCTACAGAAAGAAAATAGGAGCAATCTTCCAGAAGTAAAGACGGGGTGCTGCCCTCACTCGAAGCGGAGCGCCTCGATCGGGTCGAGCAGGCTCGCCTTGCGGGCCGGATAGAAGCCGAAGAACACGCCGACCGCGGCGGCGAAGCCGCAGGCGACGAGGATCGCGGCCGGCTCGATCTCCACCGGCCAATCGGCGAGGCCGCCGATCACCGCCGAGGCGGCGATGCCGAGCGCCGCGCCGATCAGCCCGCCGAGCGAGGAGAGCGCCGCCGACTCGACGAGGAACTGCGCGAGGATGTCGCGCCGCCGCGCCCCGACCGCCATCCTGAGGCCGATCTCGCGCGTCCGCTCGGTCACCGAGACGAGCATGATGTTCATGATGCCGATGCCGCCGACGAGGAGCGAGATCGAGGCGACGGCGGCGAGCAGCGTCGACAGGATCTTGGCGGTCGAGGCCTGCGCTTCGAGCAGCTGGCCGAGGTTGCGGATGTCGTAGCCGTCGCCGGCGTCGGTCGGCGGGTGGCGGGTCGACATCACCGCGTTGAGGTCGGCCTCGAGCCGGCCGAGCGTCTCCGAGGAGCGGCCCTTGACGGTGATCGCGTCGACGGTGTCCGGCCGCGCCGCGAAGCGGCCGAACAGCCGCTGGCGGGCGGTGTCGAGCGGCACGAAGACGACGTCGTCCTGGTCCTGGCCGAACGGCGTCTGGCCCTTCTCGGCCATCACCCCGACGATCTGGAACGGAACCCGGTTGATGCGGACCGTCCGTCCGATCGCGCCGCCGTCCGGAAAGAGCTCGCGCGCCACCGTCGCGCCGAGGAGCGCCACCTTGCCGCCGCGCCGCTCCGCGGGCTCGAAGTCGCGCCCGGCGTCGATCGGCCATTCGCGGGCCGGAAAGAACGTCTCGGTGACGCCGAACGCCGTCGTCGCCCAGTTGGTGTTGCCGAAGATCACCTGCGCGGTGCCGCGCACGAAGGGGGCGATGTAGAGCGCGTCGGGCGCCCCGGCCGCGATCGCCGGCACGTCGCGCTCGGTCAGGAGGTTGGAGGCCTGGCGCACGCCGGTGTAGCTGCGCGCGCCGGGCATCACCTGGATGAGGTTGGCGCCGAGGCTCGCGATCACCCCCTCGACGCGGCTCTGCGCGCCGGTGCCGATCGCCACCATGACGATCACCGCGGCGACGCCGATGATGATGCCGAGCGTCGTCAGCACGCTCCGGAGCAGGTTGGCCGACAGCGCCGCGAGGGCGGCGGCGATGCAGTCGCGAAAGGTCACGCCGCCCTGCCGCCCGGTTCGCCCGCCGGCGGCAGCGCCGCGAGCTCGGCCGTCGCGTCCGCCGGCGCCGCCGTGGACCGGTCGGCGACGAGCCGTCCGTCGCGGAACTCGATCACCCGGCCGGCGTGGCGGGCGACATCGCGATCGTGCGTCACGAGCACCACCGTGCGCCCCTCCTCGCGGTTGAGCCGCTGCAGCAGGGCGATGATTTCGAGCCCGGTGCGGCTGTCGAGCGCGCCAGTCGGCTCGTCGGCGAGGATCAGGCGCGGGTCGTTGACGAGGGCGCGGGCGATGGCGACGCGCTGCTTCTGGCCGCCGGAGAGCTCGGTCGGGCGGTGGTGCGCCCGGCCGGCGAGCCCCACCTCGGCGAGGAGCGCGTCGGCGCGCCGCCGCCGCTCGGCCGGCGCGAGGCCCGCATAGACGGTCGGCATCGCCACGTTGTCGCGCGCGGTGAGGCGCGGCATCAGGTTGAACGACTGGAAGACGAAGCCGATCGTCCGCCGCCGCAGCAGCGCCAGCCCGTCGGGCGACAGGCCGCCGACATCGGTGCCGGCGATCGAGAGCCGGCCGCCGCTCGGCCGGTCGAGCCCGCCGAGCAGGTTCATCAGCGTCGACTTGCCGGAGCCCGACGGCCCCATGACGGCGACGAAGGCGCCGGCCGCGACGGCGAAGCTGACGTCGACCAGCGCCCGCACCGCCTCGCCGCCGGTGGCGTAGGTCTTCTCCAGCCGCTCGGCGACGACGATGTCGTCCATCGCTTAGAGACCGTTTGAGAGTTGGACACGGCTGCGACGCGAGCAATTCGGCCGATCCGCCAGGAGGCGTCCGCAGTCGATGCCCCAGGCATCGGCAAGGGCGCCGACGTAGCGGGTGGCCGAATTCCTCGCGCCGGAGGTGAAGCTTCGGCGGCCGGCTGCCACGTCGGATCGGCTCGGCGATGCCCGGCATCGCCTCCGCCGCTCCTCCTTGCATCCGACTCGCCGAAGCTTCATCACGACCGCGCCAGGTTTTGTTAGAGGTTCTAACCCGCGCTATGCCGTCGCAGGGGCGCCGGGACGCCGGCCGGGCGACGGGCTTTTCGGAGCGGCGGAGCGTGTGCTAGGTAGACGCCGGGCATCGCCCGCGCACCCGCGCGGCGCGGCCAAACGGCTTGCTTCGAGGGGCCTTCGGTACCCGCGGAGACTCTCGACCGACGGCCACCGCGGTGGCTTTGTCGCGCGGGTAAATTATCGGTGGCGGGCGGCCGGTCGCGTAACGGCCGCCGTCGGGACGGAAGGCGGACGAGACCCGGATGGACGAGCGCCCCTCCAGCTTCGACTACGAGAAGCTCATTGCCTGCGGCCGCGGCGAGTTGTTCGGCATGGGCAACGCGCAGCTGCCGCTGCCACCGATGCTGATGTTCGATCGCATCACCCAGATCTTCGAGACCGGCGGCGAGCACGGCAAGGGCTGCGTTCGCGCCGAGCTCGACGTGCGCCCCGACCTCTGGTTCTTCCCCTGTCACTTCAAGGGCGATCCGGTGATGCCGGGTTGCCTCGGGCTCGACGCCCTGTGGCAGATGCTCGGCTTCTTCCTCGGCTGGCTCGGCTCGCCCGGGCGCGGGCGGGCGCTGTCGGTCGGCGAGGTGAAGTTCGCCGGCATGGTGACGCCGTCGGTGCGCCTCGTCGAATACGGCATCGACCTGCGGCGGGTGATGCGCTCCAAGCTCGTGCTCGGCCTCGCCGACGGCTGGCTGAAGGCGGACGGCGAGATCATCTACACAGCGCGCGACCTGCGCGTCGGCCTGTTCAAGGCCGAGCCCGCTCCGGCGGCCGGCTGAGGCGGGCCACATCCGCGCGTCGATCCGCACCCGCGGCTTCGTGCTGACGCACATCGGGAGGCCCAGATGAGGCGCGTCGTCGTCACCGGCATGGGGATCGTTTCCTCGATCGGCAACAACACCAGCGAGGTGCTGACGTCGCTGCGCGAGGCGAAGTCCGGCATCGTCCGCGCGGAGGAATACGCGACCCTCGGCTTCCGCAGCCAGGTCCACGGCGCCCCGACGCTCGACCCGAGCACCATCGTCGACCGCCGTGCGATGCGCTTCCACGGCGGCGGCACGGCGTGGAACCACGTCGCGATGGACCAGGCGATCCTCGACGCCGGCCTCGAGCCGCACGAGGTCTCCAACGAGCGCACCGGCATCATCATGGGCTCGGGCGGCACCTCGACGCGGACCATCGTCGAGTCGGCCGACATCACCCGCGAGAAGGGCCCGAAGCGCGTCGGCCCGTTCGCGGTGCCGAAGGCGATGTCCTCGACCGCCTCGGCGACGCTCGGCACCTGGTTCAAGATCAAGGGCGTCAACTACTCGATCTCGGCCGCCTGCGCGACGACCAACATCTGCATCGGCAACGCCTACGAGCTGATCCAGTGGGGCAAGCAGGACCGGGTCTTCGCCGGCGGCTGCGAGGACCTGCACTGGACGCTGTCGGTGCTGTTCGACGCCATGGGCGCGATGTCGGCGAGCTACAACGACCGCCCGGCCGTCGCCTCGCGCGCCTACGACAAGAACCGCGACGGCTTCGTGATCTCCGGCGGCGCCGGCGTGCTGGTGCTCGAGGAGCTGGAGCACGCCAAGGCGCGCGGCGCCAAGATCTACGCCGAGATCGTCGGCTACGGCGCGACCTCCGACGGCGCCGACATGGTGGCACCCTCCGGCGAGGGCGCCGAGCGGGCGATGCGGATGGCGCTGTCGACCGTCAAGGCGCCGATCGACTACATCAACCCGCACGCCACCTCGACGCCGATCGGCGACCTCAAGGAGATCGAGGCGATTCGCGCGGTGTTCGGCGCGGGCGACAAGTGCCCGCCGATCTCCGCCACCAAGTCGCTGACCGGCCACTCGCAGGGCGCCACCGGCGTGCACGAGGCGATCTATTCGATCCTGATGATGCAGAACCGCTTCATCGCCGAGAGCGCCCACATCGACGAAATCGACCCGGCCTTCGCCGACATGCCGATCGTTCGCGCGCGTCATGATAACGTCGCGCTCGGTTGCGTTCTGTCCAACGGCTTCGGATTCGGCGGCACCAATGCCACTCTGGCATTGAAGCACCCCGACCTCTGATGCTTCCCCCCGGCCACCTCCTCCCGAGGCAGCACCCAGAGGACCGCAGATGACCGAGCTCATGGCAGGCAAACGCGGACTGATCATGGGGGTCGCCAACGACCACTCGATCGCCTGGGGCATCGCCAAGAAGCTGGCCTCGGCCGGCGCCGAGCTCGCCTTCACCTATCAGGGCGAGGCGTTCGGCCGCCGGGTCCGCCCGCTCGCCGATTCGGTCGGGGCGCGGCTCCTCTTGCCGTGCGACGTCGAGGATGCCGCCTCGGTCGATGCGGTGTTCGCCGCCCTCGCCGAGGAGTGGGGCTCGCTCGACTTCGTCGTCCACGCCGTCGCCTTCTCCGACAAGAACGAGCTGCGCGGCCGCTACGCCGACACGACGCGCGACAATTTCGTGCGCACCATGGTGATCTCCTGCTTCTCGTTCACCGAGGTGGCGCGCCGCGCCGCGAAGATGATGACGAACGGCGGCGCGATGCTGACGCTGACCTACGGCGGCTCGACCCGCGTGATGCCGAACTACAACGTCATGGGCGTCGCCAAGGCGGCGCTCGAGGCCTCGGTGCGCTATCTCGCCGCCGACTTCGGCACCCAGAACGTCCGCGTCAACGCCATCTCGGCCGGACCGGTGCGCACGCTCGCCGGCGCCGGCGTCTCCGACGCGCGGCTGATGTTCCAGCACCAGCGCAAGCACTCGCCGCTGCGCCGCACGGTGACGATCGAGGAGATCGGCGGCACCGCGCTCTATCTCCTGTCGGAGCTCTCCTCCGGCGTCACCGGCGAGATCCACTTCGTCGATTCCGGCTACAACATCATCTCGATGCCGCGCCTCGACGAGCTCAAGGCCGAGGAGCAGCGCGAGCAGGCCGACGAGGGCGCGCCCGAGCCGCCGGTGCGCATCCTGACGGCGTGAGCGGCTCCGCCCCTCCGCCGGACTCCGAGCGTCCGGCCCGGGCCGGCCGATGAGCGCCCTCGCCTCCCTCGCCGCCCGGCTCGGCCTCGGCTCGCGCAAGCTCGACCTGCGCCGCAAGCTCGCCGCCGCCGTTGAGGCGGGCGACGGCCCGGCCCTCACCCGGCTCGTCGAGCGCGAGCGGGCGTCGTTCGCGGCGACCCGGTTCGGCTGCCGGTTCACTGCGCACGAGCGCTGGCGCGAGGCGCCCTCGTTCGGCGGCGTCGCGATCCGCCGCGCCCCGGACGGGCTCGGCGCCAAGGCGGCGATCGTCTCCTTCGCGAACGGCCGGCCGAGCTACTGGCTGCTGGTGCCCGGCTGGCAGCCGCCGGCGGCGCGCGCCCAGAGCATCGCCCGGCTGATCATCCGCATCGCCCACCTGCACCCGCTGTTCGAGGCCTGCGCCGCGGGCGGCCCCGCCGGCCGATTCGTGCTCGACCTCGACGACACGGCGACGGCGGAGAAGACGGTCGTCGGCCTCTCCGGCCCGCCGGACCGGGTGTTCCTCATCCCCGACCAGGTGTTCGTCGCCACCGAAGGCTACGCCGACCTCGCCCACAGCTACCGGGCGCGCTGGGTGCCCTTCGCGGAGCGCGACGACCGGGTGTTCTGGCGCGGCCGGCCGACCGGGCAGCTGCCGCCCGGCGGCACCTGGCGCGACCTGCCGCGCGCCCGTTTCGTCGCCGAATGCCGGCGCCTCGCGGCCGCCATGCCGGACGTTTCCTTCGACGTCGGCCTGGTGAAGCCGGACGACGCCGGGCCGGAGTGGGCGGAGATCGAGGCGGCCGGCCTCGCCGCGCCGTTCACCCCGATCGAGACCTTCGTGCGCCAGCGGGTGCACGTCGACATCGACGGCAACTCCAACTCCTGGCCGGGGCTCCTGTCGAAGCTCCTCCTCGGCGGCGCCATCCTGAAGGTCCGCTCGCCCTATGCGCAGTGGTACTACGACCGCCTCGACGGCGCCGTCGCCTGGGTCGCGGCCGACCTCTCAGACCTCGGCGCGGCCGTCGGGCGGCTGCGCACCGGCGAGGCGGCGCGGCTCGCCGCGGGCGCCGAGGCGCTCGCCGCCGCGATGACCTACGCGGCCGAGGTCGAGCGCGCCCGGCCGGTGATCGCCGCCGCCCTCGCCCACTGGACGCCGCGCCTCTGACGCCCCATTTGCCGGCGGGCGGCGCGTCGTGGAAAGTGCTATGACGCGGCGACGAAACGGGACGCCTCCACCGCCATGACGCTTTCCACCGGCCCGGCCGCGCCGCGGCTCGCCGTCAAGATCTGCGGCCTCAAGGACGAGGCGGCGCTCGACGCCGCGCTCGGCGCCGGCGCCGAGATGGTGGGGCTCGTGCTGTTTCCGCCGAGCCCGCGCCACCTCGAGCCCGCCGTCGCCGGCCGCCTCGCCGCGCGGGCGCGCGGCAAGGCCGAGGTGGTGCTTTTGACCGTCGACGCCGACGACGCGACGCTCGAGGCGGCGATCGCGGCGATCCGGCCCGACTGGCTGCAGCTGCACGGCGGCGAGAGCCCGGAGCGCGTCGGCGCCGTCCGGCGCCGGTTCGGCCGCCCGGTGATGAAGGCGCTCGGAATTCGCGGCGCCGAGGACCTCGCTGCGACCGCGGCCTATGCCGGCGTCGCCGACCGCCTGCTGTTCGACGCCAAGCCGCCGAAGGACGCCGCGCGGCCCGGCGGCAACGGCCTCGCCTTCGACTGGCGGCTGATGCGTCGCCTTGACCCGGGAATGCCGTTCATGCTTTCCGGAGGGCTTGCCGTCGAGACCGTGGCCGAGGCGATCCGCATCGCCCGGCCGCTCGGCGTCGACGTTTCGAGCGGTGTCGAGCGGGCGCCGGGCGAGAAGGACCCGGCGCTGATCGCCGCCTTCGTCGCCGCCGCCCGCGCCGGCGCCGCCGCCTCAACAGAGATCGAAGGAGCGTTCCGGTGAACCTTCAGGCGGCCACGACCCGCGCCAACTCGCTGCGCTCCGGCCCGGACGAGCGCGGCTTCTTCGGCCTGTTCGGCGGCCGCTTCGTCGCCGAGACGCTGATGCCGCTGATCCTCGACCTCGAGGCCGCCTACGAGGCGGCGAAGCTCGACCCCGCGTTCCTGGCCGAGCACGAGGAGCTGCGCCGCACCTATGTCGGCCGGCCGAGCCCGCTGACGCTGGCGCCGCGGCTGACCGAGCACCTGGGCGGCGCCAAGATCTACCTGAAGCGCGAGGAGCTGAACCACACCGGCTCGCACAAGATCAACAACACCGTCGGCCAGATCCTGCTCGCCCGGCGGATGGGCAAGACGCGCATCATCGCCGAGACCGGCGCCGGCCAGCACGGTGTCGCGACCGCCACCGTGTGCGCGCGCTTCGGCCTGCCCTGCGTCGTCTTCATGGGCGCCACCGACATCGAGCGGCAGATGCCGAACGTCGTGCGGATGAAGCTGCTCGGCGCCGAGGTGCGGCCCGTGACCGCCGGCGCCGGCACGCTCAAGGACGCGATGAACGAGGCGCTGCGCGACTGGGTCGCCAACGTCGACACCACCTACTACCTGATCGGCACCGCCGCCGGCCCCCATCCCTACCCGGAGATGGTGCGCGACTTCCAGGCGGTGATCGGCGAGGAGACCCGCGAGCAGATTCTCGAGGCCGAGGGCCGCCTGCCCGACCTCCTCGTCGCCTGCGTCGGCGGCGGGTCGAACGCCATCGGCCTGTTCCATCCCTTCCTCGACGAGCCGGGCGTCGCCATGGTCGGCGTCGAGGCGGGTGGCCACGGCCTCGACGGTGACGAGCACTGCGCCTCGCTGAACAAGGGCCGGCCCGGCGTGCTGCACGGCAACCGCACCTACCTCCTGCAGGATGCCGACGGCCAGATCCTCGAGGGCCACTCGATCTCCGCCGGCCTCGACTACCCGGGCATCGGCCCGGAGCACTCGTTCCTGCATGCCACCGGCCGCGTCGAGTACGTGCCGGTGACCGACGCCGAGACGCTGGAGGCCTTCAAGCTGCTCGCCCGCCTCGAGGGCATCCTGCCGGCCCTCGAATCGGCGCACGCCATCGCCGAGGTGGTGAAGCGGGCGCCGAAGATGGGCAAGGACGAGATCATCGTGCTCGGCCTCTCCGGCCGCGGCGACAAGGACGTGTTCACGGTGGCGAGCCACCTCGGCATGGCGATCTGAGAGCGCGAAGGAAAGCCATGACCGTCGACCGTCTCGACCGCCGTTTCGCGTCCCTCCGGGCGGAGGGCCGCCCCGGCCTCGTCACCTTCGTCACCGCCGGCGACCCCGACCCGGCGACCGCCGCGGCGATCCTCGCCGCGCTGCCCGCCGCCGGCGCCGACGTGATCGAGGTCGGCATGCCGTTCAGCGACCCGATGGCCGACGGGCCGGCGATCCAGGCCTCCTCGCAGCGGGCGCTGAAGGCCGGCCAGACGCTGACCAAGACGCTCGCGACGGTGCGCGCCTTCCGCGACGGCGACTCGGCGACGCCGATCGTGCTGATGGGCTACTACAACCCGATCTACACCTACGGCGTCGAGCGCTTCGTCACCGACGCCGCGGCGGCCGGGGTCGACGGGCTCATCGTCGTCGACCTGCCGCCGGAGGCCGACGACGAACTCTGCCTGCCGGCGCGCGACGGCGGCCTCGCCTTCATCCGCCTGGCGACGCCCACCACCGACGAGAAGCGGCTGCCGGCCGTCCTCGCCAACACCGCGGGCTTCGTCTACTACGTCTCGATCGCCGGCATCACCGGCACCGCCGCGCCGGACACCGGCTCGGTCGCCCGCGCGGTCGGCCGGATCAAGGCGCAGACGCCGCTGCCGGTCGCCGTCGGCTTCGGCGTGCGCACCGCCGAGCAGGCGGCGGCGATCGGCGCCACCGCCGACGCCGTGGTGGTCGGCTCGGCGATCGTGCAGGCGATCGGCGGAAGCCTCGACGCCGAGGGCCGCGCGACGCCCGCGACCGTCGCCGCCGTCACCGACCTCGTCGCCACGCTCGCCGGCGGCGTCCGCCGGGCCCGCGCGGCGTGATGGGAGTTCTGCGATGAACTGGATCAACACCGTCGTCCGTCCGAAGATCCGCTCGTTCCTGAACAAGCGCGAGACGCCGGACAATCTCTGGATCAAGTGTCCCGAGACCGGCGAGATGGTGTTCCACCGCGACCTCGAGGCGAACCTCTGGGTCGTGCCCGGCTCCGGCCACCACATGCGGATGCCGAGCCGCAAGCGGCTGGAGACGCTGTTCGACGGCGGCGCCTACGAGACCCTGCCGTTGCCCGGCGTGCCGGTCGACCCGCTGAAGTTCCGCGACGAGCGCCGCTACACCGACCGCCTGAAGGACGCCCGCACCAAGACCGGGCTCGACGACGCCGTCACCGTCGGCCGCGGCACGCTCGACGGGCTCGACCTCGTCGCCGCCGTGCAGGACTTCGAGTTCATGGGCGGCTCGCTCGGCATGGCCGCCGGCGAGGCGCTGATCACCGGCCTCGAGGCCGCCCGCAACGCCGGCACGCCGTTCGTGCTGTTCGCCGCCTCGGGCGGCGCGCGGATGCAGGAGGGCATCCTCTCGCTGATGCAGATGCCGCGCACGACCGTCGCCGTCTCCGCCCTCAAGGAGGCGGGCCTGCCCTACGTCGTGGTGCTGACCAACCCGACGACCGGCGGCGTCACCGCCTCCTACGCGATGCTGGGCGACGTGCACATCGCCGAGCCGGGCGCCCTCATCGGCTTCGCCGGGCCGCGCGTCATCGAGCAGACGATCCGCGAGAAGCTGCCGGACGGCTTCCAGCGCGCCGAGTACCTGCACGCGCACGGCATGGTCGACATGGTGGTGAAGCGGCAGGACCTGCGGGCGACGCTGTCGCGGCTCTTGCGCCTGCTGCTCGCCCTGCCGGCCGCCGGCGCGGCCGAGCCGGAGGTGGGCCGCACCGGTGCCGTGGCGCTGATCGAGCGCAAGGCGGCCGAGTGAGCGCCGTTCCGCAGACGCCCGAGCACAGGAGCTCCGAGCAGGCGAACCTCGTGCTCGAGCGGCTGGTCCGTCTCCACCCGAAGGAGATCGACCTGTCGCTCGGCCGCATCGAGCGGCTGCTGGCGGCGCTCGACCACCCCGAGATCAAGCTGCCGCCGGTGATCCACATCGCCGGCACCAACGGCAAGGGCTCGACCACTGCGACCATGCGGGCAGTGCTGGAGGCGGCCGGCAAGCGCGTCCACGTCTACACCTCGCCGCACCTCTGCCGCTTTCACGAGCGCATCCGCCTCGCCGCGCCCGGCGGCGGCGGCCTCGTCGACGACACGACGCTCGTCGACGCGCTCGACCGCACCGAGCGGGCGAACGCCGGCGAGCCGATCACCCTGTTCGAGATCACCACCGCCGCGGCGATGCTGCTCTTCGCCGAGCAGCCGGCCGACGTGCTGCTGCTCGAGGTCGGCCTCGGCGGCCGGCTCGACGCCACCAACGTGGTGGCGAAGCCGCTCGCGAGCGTCATCACCCCGATCTCGCTCGACCATGAGAAGTTCCTCGGCGCGACGCTGCCGGAGATCGCCGGCGAGAAGGCCGGCATCATCAAGACCGGCGTGCCGGTGGTCGTGGCGCCGCAGCCCGACGAGGCGATGGGCGTCATCGAGCGGCAGGCGGCGCGCAAGCGCGCCGAGCTGTTCGTCTCGGGACGCGAGTGGAACGCCGGCGAGGAGCGCGGCCGGCTCGTCTTCCAGGACGAGGGCGGACTGCTCGACCTGCCGCCGCCGCGGCTCGTCGGCCGCCACCAGTACGTCAACGCCGGCACCGCCGTCGCCGCCCTGCGCGCGGCCGGGATCTGGCCAGGGCTCGCCGCCGCCGAGATCGGCATGGGCCGGGTCGACTGGCCGGCGCGGATGCAGCGGCTGACGCACGGGCGGATCGTCGAGGCGGCCATGCCGGGAGCCGAGATCTGGCTCGACGGCGGCCACAACCCCGGCGCCGGCGAGGCGATCTCCACCGTGATGGCCGACCTCGAGGAGCGCGTCTCGCGGCCGCTGTTCCTGATCACCGGCATGCTCTCGACCAAGGACCCGATCGGCTTCTTCAAGCCGTTCGCCGGCCTCGTGCGGCACGTCTTCACGGTGCCGATCTTCGGCGCCGACTCCGCCCGCGACCCCGGCGAGCTCGCCGCCGCGGCGCGCGCCGCCGGCCTCGCCGCCGAGCCGGTGTCGAGCGTCAAGACGGCCCTGCGCCTCCTCTGCGAGGGCTGGCGCTTCGAGCCGCCGCCGCGCATCCTGATCTGCGGCTCGCTCTACCTCGCCGGCGACGTGCTCGGCCAGAACGGCACGCCGCCGACCTGACGGCCGGTCCGCGACCCGGGCCGGCCACTTTCGCGGCACGCAAGGGAGACCGGCGATGACCGAGAAGCCCGTCCGAACTCCGGGACCCGACCACCCGATCACCGTCACGCCGAATCCGGCGCGCGTCGTCGTGACCCTCGCCGGCCGCACGATCGCCGACAGCCGCCGGGCGCTCACCCTGCGCGAGGCGTCCTATCCGCCGGTGCAGTACGTGCCGCGCGCGGACGTCGACATGGCGCTGCTCGCGCGCAGCGACCATGCCACCTACTGCCCCTACAAGGGCGACTGCGCCTATTTCAGCATTCCGCTCGGCGGCGCGCGGACGGTGAACGCGGTGTGGACCTACGAGGCCCCCTACCCGGCCGTCGCCGAGATCGCCGGCCACCTCGCCTTCTACCCCGACCGCGTGACGATCGAGGAGCGGCCGGCGGAGTAGACCCTACTCGCCCTCGCGGCGGAGGGGCCGCGACAGCAGGCCCTCGATCGCCTGGTCGACGGCGAGCCGGCCGTCGATGACGGCGGCGACAGCGGCGGTGATCGGCAGCTCGACGCCGTGACGGCGGGCGATCTCGACGGCGACGGCGGCCGTCGTCGCGCCCTCGACGAGCGGACCGTCGCCCGAGGGCCGCTTTCCCTCGCCCAGCGCGATGCCGAACGAGAAGTTGCGCGACTGCCGGCTCGTCGCCGTCAGCACCAGGTCACCGAGGCCGGAAAGCCCGGTCGGCGTCTCCGGCCGGCCGCCCATCGCCGTGACGAGGCGGGCGAGCTCGGCGAAGGCGCGCGCCGTCAGCGCCGCCTGGGCGCTCGCCCCGAGGCCGCGCCCGACGACGATGCCGCAGGCGATGGCGAGCACGTTCTTCAAGGCGCCGCCGACCTGCACGCCGACGAGGTCGGTCGCCGCGTAGGGCCGGAAGCCCGGCCCCGCGAGGGCGGCGGCGAGCCGGTCGGCAAGGGCACCGTCGGCCGCGGCGATGGTGACGGCCGTCGGCAGGCCGCGCGCCACGTCGGCCGCGAAGCTCGGCCCGGAGAGCACCGCCGGCACTGCCGCCGGCAGCTCCTCGGCCAGCACCTCCGAGAGGAGCCGCCCGCCGTCGCGGGCGAAGCCCTTCGCGGCGAGGATCACCGGCGTGCCCGGGCGAACCAGCGGCGCGAGGAGGGCGGCGGTCTCGGCCGTCGCCTGCGCCGGCACGGCGAGGATCACCGCGTCGCAGCCGGCCGCCGCGGCGAGGTCGGTGGTCGCCTTCAGCGGCGGATCGAGGGTGACGCCCGGCAGGAAGCGGCGGTTCTCGCGCCGGCCGTTGATGTCGGCCACCGCCGCCGCGTCGCGCCCCTGCAGCACCACCGCGCGCCCGGCCCGCCGCGCCGCGAGCGCGAGCGCCGTGCCCCAGGCGCCGGCGCCCACGACGCCGATGGATTCGATCGCAGTCGAGGGCGCCGGCGCGCTCATGCTCGATCTCCAGACGGTCCAGCGATGAGCGAGGCGATCGCTGTAAGCGTCGATACGCGCATTTCGGTCCTCATGCCTTGGCGCCGAGACGGCCGGAGCCGAGGCGCGGGGCGGCGCTCGCATCGAGCGGCCAGCGCGCCCGGACCGGCGCGTCGAGGCTATCGACGAGGCCGAGGGCGAGGCGCTCGGCGCCGGCCCAGGCGACCATCACGCCGTTGTCGCCGCAGAGCTCGAGCGGCGGGGCGACGAGGCGCGCGCCGACGCCTTCGGCGGCCGCGGCGAGCGCCGTGCGGATCGCCGTGTTGGCGGCGACGCCGCCGGCGACGACGAGGCTCGGCCGTGCGATCCCCGTCTCCGCGGCGAAGCGGACGAGCGCCGCGCGGGCGCGCACGGCGAGGATCTCCGCCACCGTCGCCTGGAAGGCGGCTGAGATGTCGGCGACGTCGCGCGGCGTGAGCGGCGCCGCCCGCTCGGCGGTGAGCCGCACGGCGGTCTTGAGGCCGGCGAAGGAGAAGTCGAAGCCCGGGCGGTCCATCAAGGGCCGCGGCAGCGGGAAGCGGGCCGGATCGCCGCCGGCCGCGGCGCGCTCCACTGCCGGGCCACCCGGATAGGGCAGCCCGAGCAGCTTCGCCGTCTTGTCGAAGGCCTCGCCGAGGGCGTCGTCGATCGTCGTGCCCCAGCGCTCGTAGGCGCCGACGCCGCGGACGCAGAGGATCTGCGTGTGGCCGCCGGAGACGAGGAGCAGGAGATAGGGGAAGGCGAGGCCGTCGGTCAGCCGGGCGGTGAGCGCGTGCGCCTCGAGGTGGTTCACGGCGAGGAACGGCTTGCCGGCGGCGAAGGCGACTGCCTTGCCGAAGGTGGCGCCGACGACGAGGCCGCCGACGAGGCCGGGGCCTGAGGTCGCCGCGACGCCGTCGAGATCGGCGAAGCCGAGGCCGGCGGCCCGCATCGCCTCGGCGGCGACGCGGTCGAGCACCGAGACGTGGGCGCGCGCGGCGATCTCCGGCACGACGCCGCCATAGGGGGCGTGCTCGGCGAGCTGCGCGCGCACGACCGACGACAGGATCTCGCCGGCGCCGTCGGCCGACCGCCGGACGACGCCGGCTGCCGTCTCGTCGCAGCTCGTCTCGAGGCCGAGGACGATCATCGGCGGGCTCGTGTCCCTCGGGCCGTGCGCGGGGAGCCGCGACGATGGATCTGGCGCCGTCGGCAGGCTGCCGCCGGCGCGGCGCTGTGGACTTGGCGCGGCGCGACCGATACGGATCGTCGGACCGCCCTCCCGCCCCGTACCAGACCCGGACCCGTCCGTGCAATCCTCCTCGACCGACGCCCGCCCCCTCCGGATCGGCACCCGCGGCAGCAAGCTGGCGCTCGCCCAGGCCCACGCCGTGCGCGCCGCGCTCGCCGCCGCCGAGGCGCTGCCGCTCGGCGCCTACGAGATCGTCGTGCTCTCGACCGCCGGCGACCGCATCCTCGACCGGCCGCTCGCCGAGGTGGGCGGCAAGGGCCTGTTCACCGAGGAGATCGAGGCGCAGCTGCTCTCCGGCGACCTCGACATCGCCGTGCATTCGGCGAAGGACATGCCGACCGCGCTGCCGGACGGGCTCGTGCTCGCCGGCTACCTGCCGCGCGAGGACGTGCGCGACGTGCTGATCGGGCGCACCGCGCCGACCCTGGCCGAGCTGCCGGCCGGCGCGGTGGTGGGCACCGCCTCGCTCCGGCGGGCGGCGTTGATCCGCCAGATCCGCCCCGACCTCCGCACGGAGACCTTCCGCGGCAACGTGCAGACGCGCCTCGACAAGCTGGCGCGCGGCGACGTCGACGCGACCCTGCTCGCCCTCGCGGGCCTGAAGCGGCTCGGCGTCGCCGAGGTCGCCACCGAGATCCTGCCGGTCGAGACGATGCTGCCGGCCGTCGGCCAGGGCGCCATCGCCATCGAGGCACGCGGCGACGACGCCGCGGTGGCGCGGCGCCTGGCGCCGATCCTCGACCGGGCGACCGGCATCGCGCTCGCCGCCGAGCGCGCCTTCCTCGCCACCCTCGACGGCTCGTGCCGGACGCCGATCGCCGGCCACGCGACCGTCGCGGGCGGGCGGGTGCGCTTCACCGGCCTCGTGCTGACGCCGGACGGCACGCGCAGCCACGCGATCGAAGACGAGGGACCCGAGGACGAGGCGGAAGACCTCGGCCGGCGGGCCGGCGAGCAGCTGAAGACCCGCGCCGGTCCCGGCTTCTTCGACCCCGCCTGACCGCGATGCGCGTTCTCGTCACGCGCCCCAAGCCGCAGGCGAGCGGCACCGCCCGACGCCTCGAAGCGCTCGGCCACGTGCCGCTCGTCGCACCGATGCTGGAAACGGTCGCGCTGCCGCCGCCGCCGCTCCCGGCCGCGGGCGCCCTCGCGGTGACGAGCCGCACCGCCTTCGACGTCCTGGCGGGACACCCCGACCTTCCGGCGATCCTCGGCCGCCGGCTCTACGCCGTCGGCGACGCCACCGCCGCCGCCGCCCGCGCCCGCGGCTTCACGCACGTCGCCTCGGCGGCGGGCGACGTCGGCGACCTCGCGCGGCTGATCGCCGCCGACGCGCCGGCCGGCGGCGTCACCCACCTCGCCGGCGAGGAGCGGGCAGGCGATCTCGCCGGCGATCTCGCCCGCCATGGCATCGCCGCCACGACGGTGGCGCTCTACCGGATGGCGGCGACCGAGCGGCTGCCCGGCCCGGCGCTCGACGCGCTCCGCGCCGGGGCGATCGACGCGATCCTCGTCTATTCGCCCCGCTCGGCGGCCGCGCTCCTCGCCGCGGCGGAACGCGACGGAGTCGCCGCGGCCGTGCTCGCCACACCTCTCCTCACCCTCTCCGAGGCCGTCGCCGCGCCCCTCCGCACGGCCGGCGCGGCGCGACTTTCCGTCGCCCGACGGCCGGACGAGACGGCGCTCCTCGGGCTGCTGGCAACCGGCGGCACCGCCGGACGTTGACCGCGCGGTCGCTTCCGGCGCCGTCCTGCGTATATAAGCGGACAGAGACCGAGCCCGCCTGTGGCGCGTCAGCGGAGGACCCGGATGACCTCGACGGACGACCCGACCGGACCGGCCGGCAAGCGGACCAGCGTGCCGCGCGCCAAGACCATCGACCTCGACGCCGCCGACGTGCGCGAGGTCGCCGCCGATCCGGCGGCGCCGACCGTCGCCGATGCACCGGCCGCCCGGGCCGCCGAGACCGACGGAACGGCGACGGGCGGCGGTCCAGCGCCCGAGGCCGCACCGGAGGCCGCCCGGGCGGAGCCGCCGCGCGGCGAGCCTCACGCGGCGCCGGCTTCCCGCAGTCCGCTCGGCGCCGTCGCCGCCGGCCTCGCCGGCGCGGTGATCGCGCTCGCGGCCGCCTATGGCGCCGTCTCGACCGGGATGCTGCCGCTCGCCGGACCGGCCGCGACGACCACGACCGGCGCCGACGTCGGCGCGCAGATCGCCGCCCTCGACGCCAAGATCGCCGCGCTCGAGAGCGCCGGCCCACCCCCGGCGGCCCCCACCGCCGAGACCGCGGACCTCACGCCGCTGAAGGGCGAGCTCGCCGCCCTGTCGGCGCGGCTCGATGCGCTGGCCGCCGCCGACTCGACCGGCGCGGCGCCCGCCGACGACGCACTCGTCGGCCGCGTCGCGGCGCTGGAAGAGGCCCAGGCCGCCCTCGCCGACCGCCCGGCGGCCGACCCCTCCGCGCTCGAGACGGGCCTCGCCGCGCTGTCCTCGCGGCTCGACGCCGTCGACACCGCGCTGCGCGACCTGCCCGGCGAGACGAGCGCCACCACGGGCGCCGTCGAGGCGATCGGCGGCCGCCTCGACGCGCTGCAGGTGGAGGTGGGCGACACCGCGACCAAGGTCGGCGCGGCCACCGCGACGCTCGACACCCTCGCCACCCGGATCGAGACGCTGGAGGGCCGCCTCGCGGCCGCCACCGGGCCGAGCCCGGCGGCGCTCGCCTTCGCGGCGGCCGGCCTCGCCCGCGCCGTCGACGACGGCCGCCCCTATGCGGCGGAGCTCGCCGTGCTCGCCCCGCACCTCGGCGGCGGCGAGGCGCTGGCGACGCTCGAGTCCTCTGCCGAGTCCGGCGTGCCGACGCGCGCCGCCCTCGCCGCCCGCTTCGCCGCGGTCGAGACGGCGATCGCCCAGACGGCGGCGACGCCGCCGGCCGACGGCAGCCTCCTCGACACCATGATCGCCAGCGCCCGCTCCATCGTCGCGATCCGGCCGAGCGGCCCGGTCGACGGCGACGACCCGGGCGCGGTGGCGACCCGCATCGCCGCCGCGCTCGCGACCGGCGACCTGCCGGCCGCCCTCGCCCTCTGGCAGGGGCTGCCGGAGGCGGCGCGCGCGGCTTCGGCGGACTTCGGCGCCGACCTCGGCCGCCGCGTCGCGGTCGAGGCCGCGCTCGTCGCCGCGAGCCGCGACGTCGGGACCGCCCTCGGCGCCGGCACGCCCGCCGCCCCCGCGCCGGCCGAGGCCGGCACGCCGGCGACCGAGTAGGGCCCCGCGCATGATCCGCATCATCGTCTATCTCGCCGTCGTCTTCGCCGTCGCGAGCGGGCTCGCCTGGGTCGCCGACCGGCCGGGCAGCGTGTCGATCGACTGGCTCGGCTGGCGCATCGAGACCTCGCTCCTCGCCGCGGTGATCGCGCTGTTCGCGCTCGTCGTCGTCGTGCTGCTGCTGTGGGCGCTGCTGCGCGCCGTGCTCGGCTCGCCGCGCGCCTTCGGGCGGTTCCTGCGCCACCGCAAGCGCGAGCGCGGCCAGGAGGCGCTGTCGCGCGGCCTCGTCGCCGTCGGCGCCGGCGACGCCAGGCTCGCCCGCCGCTACGCCGGCGAGGCGCGCAAGGCGCTGCCGCGCGATCCGGCGACGCGCCTCCTCGAGGCGCAGAGCGCCCAGCTCTCGGGCGACCCCGCCGCGGCGCGGGCGATCTTCGAGGCGATGCTGGAGGACCCCGACACCCGAACGCTCGGCCTGCACGGCCTCTATGTCGAGGCGGTCCGTTCCGGCGAGATCGAGGCGGCCAACCACTTCGCGGAGGAAGCCGCCAAGGCCGCCCCGGCGCTGCCGTGGGCGGGGCGCGCCCGCTTCGAGCACGCCGCCCAGGTGCGCGACTGGGACGAGGCGATCCGCATCCTCGACCGCAACGCCCACAATGGGCTCGTCGACAAGCCGGCGGCGAAGCGCCAGAAGGCCGTGCTGCTCACCGCCCGCGCCCTCGAGCTCGAGGACGGCGAGCCCGAGAAGGCCCGCACCCTGGCGCTCGAGGCGCATTCGCTGGCGCCCGACTTCGTGCCGGCCGCCGCCGCCGCCGGCCGCATCCTCGCCCGCCTCGGCGACACCCGCCGGGCGAGCAAGGTGGTCGAGACGACGTGGAAGCGGATGCCGCATCCCGACCTCGCCGACGCCTATGCGCACGCCCGCCACGGCGACGCGGCACGCGATCGGCTGAAGCGGATGCGCACCCTCGCCGCGCTGCGGCCGGGCGAGCCGGAAGGCCGCCTCGCCGTCGCCCGCGCGGCCATCGACGCCCGCGACTTCGCGGCCGCCCGCGCCGAGCTGCGCGCGGTGCTGGAAGCGCGGCCGACGCAGCGCGCGATCCTGATGATGGCCGACCTCGACGAGGCCGAGCACGGCGACGACGGGCGGATGCGCGAGTGGCTCGCCCGCGCCGTGCGCGCGCCGCGCGACCCGGCGTGGACCGCCGACGGCATCGTCTCCGAGCACTGGGAGCCGGTGTCGCCGGTGAGCGGCCGGCTCGACGCCTTCGAGTGGAAGGTGCCGGTCGAGGCGCTCGGCGGGCCGACCGCCGGGCCGACCATCGACGAGGCGCTGTTCGCGCCGCCACCGCCGCCGAAGGTCGTCGCGGCACCGATGCGGCCGGCGCCGGAGCCCGTGCCGGCGGCCGCGCCGTCCCCGTCTCCCGCGCCCCCTGCCGAGGCGCCCGCTGCGGCCGCACCCGCCGCCGCGACGGAGACCGCGACCGCGCGGCCCGGTCCGGCGCCGCGGCCGGTCGAGTTCGCGCTCTCCCACCCGCCCGACGATCCGGGCCCGGTCGACGACGCGCCCGCCGCGGCGCCGCGCGCGCGGCTCTTCTAGCAGCAGCCCCCAGCGGATCCGTCACCCGTCCCGGCGCGCGACGCCCCGCCTTCCCTCGCGGACGGAACGAATCCGCGCGGCCGTCGATTTCCCCGGCGACCGGTGTCGCGGTTCGCGAACCGGCATCACGGCAGCGTTCGAGCTGCGACCCCACCGAGGCCCGGACCGGGTTCCCGGAGCGATGTCCCGTGCCGGGGCGTCCTCCGGACATGCCAGCTTATGGAGATTCCCATGCGCGACTTGAACGAACTCTTCCTGCACACCCTGAAGGACGTCCTCTACGCCGAGCGGCAGATCGTGAAGGCGTTGCCGAAGATGGCGCGAAAGGCGGAGACGCCGGAGCTGAAGCAGGCCTTCGAGCACCACAAGGAGGAGACGCAGGGCCAGATCGAGCGGCTCGAGCAGATCTTCGAGATGCTCGGCAAGGCCCCGCGAGGCGAGACCTGCGAGGCGATCCAGGGCCTCATCGACGAGGCCAAGGAGGTGATGGAGGACGCCGACGATCCGATGGTGCTCGACGCCGGCCTGATCGCCTCCGCCCAGGCCGTCGAGCACTATGAGATGGCCCGCTACGGCACCCTGAAGACCTGGGCCGATCAGCTTGGCATGCGCGAGGCCTCCGCCCTGCTGCAGCAGACCCTCGAGGAGGAGAAGAAGGCCGACGCGCTGCTGTCGAAGATCGCCATGGCGAAGCCGAACCGCAAGGCGGCCTGACCGGCGTCCGGGGCCGGCCGCCGCCTCGGGCGGCGCCGGCCCCGTCAAAATCCGGCCTCCACGGGAACACTTGCCTCGCCGGTGCGTTTTCTTCCCGATGACCGACGACGAACAACAATAACCGGCGACTACTGCGCCCGCCGAGACTTCAAGCAAACAGACTTATGACTTTCGCAGCGGCCGCCCTCGCGGCCGACGGATGAACATTGCCTGTCGCCAGACATACGAGAAGGACCAATACCCATGAGAGCTTCGCTTCTCTCGACGGCCGTCCTCGCCCTGCTGTGCACCGCGGCGGTGGCCCAGACCGATCCGGCCGCCAACACCGAGGCGCCGGCGAACCCCGCGGTCAAGACCGACGAGGCCAACAACCCGGGCGCCCCGGCCGTCGGCGCCAACTCCTTCACCGAGGCGCAGGCCCGCGCCGAGATCGAGGAGGAGGGCTACAGCGCCGTCACCGCCCTCGCCAAGGACGACGCCGGGATCTGGCGCGGCCAGGCGATGAAGGGCGGCAAGACCTACCGCGTGGCCGTCGACTACCAGGGCAACGTCGTCGCCGAGTGACCTCGACTTCGGATCTCGGGACAAGACCTCGGATCATACAGACCAAGATCGAACGGGAGACCTGACCATGACCTCCGTAGTGACCCGCCTCTACGACGACTACGACGACGCGGTCGACGCCGTGATCGCCGTGTGCAACGCCGGGGTGCCGGCCGACGACGTCAGCCTCGTCGCCAACAACGCCGAAGACCGGCTGGCCGGGCGGACCCTGCCCGACAAGGTCGAGCACCGCTCGAACGCCGCCGAGGGCGCCGGCGCCGGTGCCGGCATCGGCGGCGTTCTCGGCGGCGGCGCCGGGCTCCTCGCCGGGCTCGGCATGCTGGCGATCCCGGGGCTCGGGCCGGTGGTCGCGGCCGGCTGGCTGGCGGCGACCGCGGCGGGCGCCGCGGCCGGGGCGGCGGCGGGGGCCGCGGCCGGTGGTATCGTCGGCGCGCTGACCTCGTCCGGCGTCGACGAGGCGGACGCCCACGTCTACGCCGAGGGCCTGCGCCGCGGCGGCACGCTCGTCACCGTCAGGACCTCGAGCCTCGACGCGGCCGAGGTGGAGCAGGTGCTCGACCGCCACGACCCGGTCGACCCGCGCACGCGCGGCAGCGCCTACCGCGACGCCGGCTGGACGCGCTTCGACGAGGCGGCGCCGCCCTACACCGCGGCCGAGATCGAGCGCGACCGCGACCTCTACCGCCATCCCGGCGCGCTCTGAGGCGAGCCGCCGGCCAACGACGCGGATCGACCGCGGCCTCGGGGCGCCCGCCCCGAGGCCGTGGCGATTCGAGCGTTGGAAGGTGCCGGGCCTACTCGGCCTCGCGCAGGCGGGCGACGTAGCGGGCCATCAGGTCGACCTCGAGGTTGACCCGGTCGCCGGCCCGCCGCTCGCCCCAGGTGGTGACGGCGAGGGTGTGCGGAATGAGGTGCACCGAGAAGGTGTCGCCCGCCACCGTGTTGACGGTGAGCGAGGTGCCGTCGAGGCAGACCGACCCCTTGGCGGCAACGAAGCGCGCGAGCGGTGCCGGCACCCGGAACTCGAACCGGGTGGTCTCGCCGACGTCCTCGCGCACCAGGATCTCGGCCAGTCCGTCGACATGGCCGGTGACGAGGTGGCCGCCGAGCTCGTCGCCGATGGCGAGCGCCCGCTCGAGGTTGACCCGCGTCCCCGTCGTCCAGCCGGCGGCGGCGGTGAGCGCCAGCGTCTCCGGCCCCGCCTCGACGACGAAGAGGGAGCCGCCGGCCGGGCGCGGCTCGACGGCGACGACGGTGAGGCACACGCCGGCGCAGGCGATCGAGGCGCCGATGGCGATGCCGGCGGCCTCGTAGCGGCTGGCGATGACGATCTTGCGCACGTCGTTGCGCGCCTCGACGGTCTCGACCGTGCCGACGTCGGTGACGATGCCGGTGAACATGGCTCAGCCCTTCCGCCAGAGGTGGTCGAGCGTATCCTCGCCGAGGCGGCGGTGGGAGAGGTGCTCGAAGCCCGGATCGGCGAGGAGGCCCGCGACGTCGCCCTCCGGCAGCGCCGGCACGCCGCCCTCGCCGACGAGCGCCGGCGAGCGGATCAGCATCATCTCGTCGACGAGCCCGGCGGCGAGGAGCGCCCCGGCAACCCGCGGCCCGCCCTCGGCGAGGAGCGTCGTCAGCCCGCGCTCGGCGAGCGCAACCATGACGCTCAGGAGATCGAGCCGCCCGGCGTCGTCGACCGGCGCCGGCACGATGGTGACGCCGGCCGCCTCCAAAGCGGCGAGGCGGAAGGCGTCTGCGGTCGCGCCGGTGGCGAGCCACAGCGGCACCTGGCCGGCACTGCGCACCAGCGCCGAATCGACCGGCAGGCGGGCGTGCGTGTCGAGCACCACGCGCACCGGCGAGCGGCCCTCGAGGCCGGGCAGCCGGCAGGTGAGGAGCGGGTCGTCGGCGAGCGCCGTGCCGATGCCGACGAGGATGCCGTCGGTGACCGAGCGCAGCACGTGGGCGTGGCGGCGGGCGGTCTCGCCGGAGATCGCGACGAAGCCCTCGGCGCGCCGGCCGACGAAGCCGTCGGCGGAGACGGCGAGCTTGAGGCGCACGTGCGGCCGGCCCTCGCGCACCCGGCGGATGTGGCCGGCGTGGGCACGCGCCGCCTCGGCCGCGCAGACGCCGGTCGTGACCTCGATGCCGGCCTCGGCGAGGATCGCGTGGCCGCCGCCGGCGACGACCGGGTTCGGGTCGACCAGCGGCGTCACCACCCGCGCGACGCCGGCCTCGACGAGGGCGACAGCGCACGGGCCGGTGCGGCCGACGTGGGCGCACGGCTCGAGACTGACATAGACGGTGGCGCCGCGCGCCGCGGCGCCGGCCTGGGCGAGGGCAACCGTCTCGGCGTGCGGGCGGCCGCCCGGGGCGGTGTGGCCGCGGCCGACGATCCGCGGGCCGTCGCCGTCGTCGCGCACGACGATCGCGCCGACGGCCGGGTTCGGCCAGGCGCGGCCGGCGGCGCGGCGGCCGAGGGCGATCGTCGCCGCCATCATGCGGCGGTCGAACGCCGGATCGACCGCCGGCGCGGTCGCCGGCGGCACTCCTTCGGGCATGGTCATTGGCCGTCCGTCACGCCCTCTGGGCGGTTGGCGAGCTCGTCGAGGAAGGCCTCGAAGTCCTTCGCCTCGCGGAAATCCCGGTAGACCGAGGCGAAGCGGACATAGGCGACGTCGTCGATCGCCTTCAGCCCGTCCATCACGAGCTGGCCGATGAGCTCGCTCGGCACCTCGTTCTCGCCGGCGCTCTCGAGCTGGCGCACGACGCCGGACACCATCTGCTCGACGCGGTCGGGATCGACCGGCCGCTTGCGGAGCGCGATGTTGAGCGAGCGCATCAGCTTGTCGCGGTCGAACGGCACCCGCCGGCCCGACCGCTTGACGACGGTGAGCTCGCGCAGCTGCACCCGCTCGAAGGTGGTGAAGCGGCCGCCGCAGGTGACGCAGACACGGCGGCGCCGGATCGCGGTGTTGTCCTCGCTCGGGCGCGAGTCCTTCACCTGCGTGTCTTCACCGCCGCAATAGGGGCACCGCATCGCGCGCGACCAGCCTCCCGCTCAGCCGTAGATCGGGAAGCGGGCGAGCAGCGCGGCGACGTCGGCGCGCACCTTCGCCTCGACCAGGCTGTCCTCGTCGACGCCCTTCTGCGACAGCGCCCCGAGCACCTCGGCGATCATGTCGCCGACCTGCTGGAATTCGGCGACGCCGAAGCCGCGGGTGGTGGCGGCGGGCGTGCCGAGGCGGATGCCCGAGGTCACCATCGGCTTCTCGGTGTCGTAGGGGATGCCGTTCTTGTTGCAGGTGAGGTGAGCGCGCCCGAGCGCGATCTCGGAGACCTTGCCGGTGAGGCTCTTCGGACGCAGGTCGACCAGCATCAGGTGCGTGTCGGTGCCGCCGGAGACGATGCGGAAGCCGTGGCCCCGCAACGTCTCGGCGAGCGCCCTGGCGTTCTCGACGACGGCCTTCGCGTAGAGCTTGAAGGAGGGCTGCAGCGCCTCGCCGAAGGCAACGGCCTTGGCGGCGATGACGTGCATCAGCGGCCCGCCCTGCAGGCCCGGGAACACCGCCGAGTTGATCTTCTTGGCGAGCGCCTCGTCGTTGGTCAGCACCATGCCACCGCGCGGGCCGCGCAGCGTCTTGTGGGTGGTGGTGGTGACGACGTGGGCGTGGTCGAGGGGGTTCGGATGGGCGCCGCCGGCGACGAGGCCGGCGAAGTGCGCCATGTCGACCATGAAGGTCGCGCCGATCTCGTCGGCGATCGCCCGGAAGCGGGCGAAGTCGATGACGCGCGGATAGGCCGAGCCGCCGGCGACGATGAGCTTCGGCTTGTGCTCGCGGGCGAGCCGCTCGACCATCTCGAAGTCGATGCGCTCGTCGTCGCGGTTGACGTGGTAGGGCACCGGCTTGAACCACTTGCCCGACAGGTTGACCGGGGCGCCGTGGGTGAGGTGGCCGCCGGCCGCGAGGTCTAGGCCCATGAAGGCGTCGCCCGGCTGCAACAGGGCGAGGAACACGGCCTGGTTCGCCTGCGCGCCGGAGTGCGGCTGCACGTTCGCGAACTTGGCGTTGAACAGCTTGCAGGCGCGCTCGATGGCGAGGCTCTCGGCGACGTCGACGAACTGGCAGCCGCCGTAGTAGCGCCGGCCGGGATAGCCCTCGGCGTACTTGTTGGTGAGGACGGACCCCTGCGCCTCGAGCACGGCACGGGAGACGATGTTCTCCGAGGCGATGAGCTCGATCTCGCCCTGCTGGCGACCGAGCTCGGCCTCGATGGCGCCGAAGATTTCCGGATCACGCTGGGCGAGGCCGCCCGTGAAGAAATCGCTCTCGACCACTTTCGCCGCGCTGACTGACGCCATCGCCTGATCTCCCGATTCGCCGCGAACTCGCGGTCCCGCGCCGGTGCGGCGGGACGCGGCCGGAATTAGCACGCGCCCCCCGGCGAACCAAGTACGGAAGCGACGACGCGATGCGCCGCAGGCGACATGCGGGTCGCGGAGCGACCTGTGCCGCGCCAGCGGCCCGCTCGGGGGATCGCCGACGAAACGCCGTGGGCGACCCGCCGGGACTACTGCGGCAGGGTGAAGTTGTCGTCGGGGTTGCCGGCCGGCGCGGTGTTCATCGCCACCGCGTCGGAGACGTCACGCTGGTAGATGTCGTCGCGGAAGTTGACGAGGCCGTCCGGCGTCGACCAGGCGGTGATGTAGACGAAGTACACCGGCACCGGCGCCTTCAGCTTGGCGTCGATGCGCTCCCCGGTGCGAATCGCCTGGTCGATGCGCTCGCGCGGCCACTCCGGCGTCTCGGCGAGGAGCCAGCCGACCATCTCGCGGACGTTCTGCACGCGCACGCAGCCCGAGGAGTGGAAGCGGGCGTTCTGGCCGAACAGGTTCTTCGCCGGGGTGTCATGCATGTACACCGATTCCGGGTTCGGGAAGTTGATCTTCACCGACCCCATCGAGTTCTCGGTGCCCGGCTCCTGCCGGAACATGTACTGCGTCGCCTGCTCGGTGTTCCAGTCGATGTCGGTCGGCTGCAGCTCGCCGCCCTTGCCGTCGTAGATGCGGATCTTGTTCTTCGCCAGGTACTGCGGATCGGCCTTCATCTTCGGAATGAGGTCCTTCCGAATGATCGAGACCGGGACGTGCCAGTACGGGTTGAAGTTGATCTCCTGGATCTTGGCGGAGATCAGCGGCGACGGGCGATCGATCTTGCCGACGACGCCGACGTGGCGGGAGTGGACGACGCCGTGGTCGACCGCCTCGATCTCGGCCGCCGGGATGTTGACCATCACGTAGCGGTCGCCGAGGAAGCCGGACATGGCGCGCACGCGCACCAGGTTGAGCTCGAGCTGGCGCAGGCGCTCGGCGGCCGGAACGTTGAGCGCGGCGATGGTGGCGCCGGCGACGATGCCGTCGGGCACGAGGCCGTGGCGGATCTGGAAGCGCCGGACCGCGGTGTCGACGTAGGAATCGAAGGTGTCGGGCCGGCCGCTGGTCTCCTGCAGGTCGCCGGTGACGGCGAGCCGCTGGCGCAGCACCGAGACGTTGCGGTCGCGGCTGCCGAGGCGCAGCTTGACGCCCTTCTCGGGCAGCGTCGGCCAGCCGCCGCGCGCCACGATCGACTGGTAGACGCCGATCGCCTGCTCGATCTGCGAGGCCGTCGCCGGCGACAGGGTCGGCTGGTTGCCCTTGAGGGCGTTCAGCTCGCTCACCGTCGCGTCGTAGCGATCGGCCCACTCGGCGCGCATCTGGTAGTTCTGCAGCGCCTCAAGCGGGCTCTGGGCGAGCGCCGCAACCGGCGACAGCATGGCGGCGGTGCCGGCGGCGAGGCCGAGCACGGCGCGGCGGCTCAGATCGCTCGACGGCCAGTGGCGTCCGAGCGACGGTCCGATCCAGCGCTGCGCGCCCTTCGTCATGGCAAGCACTCCACCTTTGGACCCCGGGAAAGCGGGCTTTCGCCTCACGATCGGGGTATCACGGGCATGGTTAACGAACAACGTCCGGCCGTCCCGCGAAAGTCCGGCGACCGACGCCTCGCATCAACGTGAGCGGGCGGCGCGGCCGGCGCACGACCACTGCCGCCGCCGACGAGAGGAGGCCGCCGCGGCCCTTCGCTGCGACGGTAGGTGTCATCACACTATGGCGGCTTCATGATGCGCGCGGGGCCGCGGCGCGGCCGCCAGCGGCCATGCGCACGCTGCGCCGGGAGTGTTGCACGACCGCCGCAGGCCGGGCCCGGGGTGCCGGCCGGGACCGGCCTGCGGCGGCGTCAGAGGCGGTAGCGGATCTGGTCGTCCCAGAACCGGTCGAGCCGCGACAGCGACTGCGACAGGCGCTCGAGATCGACCGCACCGAGACCGCCCACCTCGCCGATCGTGCGGGTGTTCTTCTCGTAGAGGGCGTCGACGATGGCCGCGACCCGGCGGCCCTTGTCGGTGAGCCGGATGCGCACCGCACGGCGGTCCTCGGTGCAGCGCTCGTGCACCAGGCAGCCCGCCTCGGTCAGCTTCTTCACGTTGTAGGAGACGTTGGTGCCGAGATAGTAGCCGCGCGTCTTGAGGTCGCCGGCAGTCAGGTCGGCGTCGCCGATGTTGTGCAGCAGCACCGCCTGCACCGGGTTGACGTCGGTGCGGCCGAGCCGGTCGAGCTCGTCCTTGACGACGTCGAGGAACCGGCGGTGGACGCGCTCGACGAGCATCACCGCGTCGAGGATGAGTGGTTTCAGTTCGGGGCCGTGCCGCGGGTCGCCCCCGGCTCCGGCCGCCGAATGGATCGACGGTCCCGCATACATCACTGTCGCCTTCCTGTCGGCGCCGGGTTCGCCCCGGTCGCTCTTGCTGAAGACGAACCTCGCACCGGCCCTTCTAAGGCCCGCTTAAGGCGCAGGATGAATCACAGGTGAATCCAGGGTTGCCGCAAATCCGACTCTCAAAAGCCTTCTTCCATCGCCCGCCGGTGCGCGATGCGGCGGACGCGCCACCACAGGACGACGTAGACGGCGACCGAGGCCAGATAGAACGGCACCCGGAACGGCCGCTCGCCGAAGATGTCGGCGAGCGCCGAATGCGTCAGCACCTGGCAGGCGATGGCGATCAGCCAGACCGTGACGCCCCACGACGTGGCGAGCCACAGCCCGACCGCCGCGACGAGGTCGATCACCCCGTAGAACACGATCGCGCTCTGCCATTCGATCGGCATGTCGCCGAACACGTGCCCCCGCCACGGCAGGTAGCCGACGATGCGCGCCCAGTGGACGAGGCCGGTGAACAGCCAGACGACGGCCGAAAGCCGCAGGAAGACGACGAGGACGAGCTCGAGCGGCAGCGCGTCGACGCGCGCGAACAGCCGGTCGAGGCGGTCGGCGAGGCCGGGCGCCGGCGGCGGCCGGACGACCCTCGCCGCGTCGCGGGGCTCGTCGGCCGCAGCGGGCGTGGACGTCGCGGCGTCGCTCATCGACCGTGTCTCCCAGGAACCGCCATCGCCCGCAATAGCGGTTCGCCCGCCGCCGCGTCAACGCCGGCGGCGGCGTTCAGAAGCGCGGCCGGAACACGGCGATCGGCGTCAGCATGACGTCCGGATCGGCGCCGGTGGTCGTGCCGGGCTTCACGTACGCGCGCTGGGTGATCGACACGAAGCTCGACGGTGGCAGGTCGGCCGCGCTGATCGTGACGCAGTCGGTGCCGAGCGCCGGGCGACATTTGCGCGACACGGCGCTCACATAGAGCAACGGCAGGTCCGCCTTCAGCGCCGCCGAGGCCGCGCCATACTTGCCGATCGCCTTCAGGACGCGCGCCGCCGAGCCGGACAGCGTTCCGCGGTTGAAGCCGACGGCGCGCGGATTGCTCTGCGAGGCGCTGGCGGCGCCGGTGAAGTCGGCCATGTCGTAGATCGCCAGCGACACGTAGCTGGCGTTGTCGGTGCGGGTGTGATTGACGCCGGCGACGAACGTCGTCTGGGTGTCGCCCATCCGGCCGACCACGGCGATGCGATAGGCGTCGGTGTCCTGGTTGTCGCCGACGCAGGACGTTCCCTTGGCGATGCAGTCCTGGCCGACGAGACCGTAGGGCTCGCCCTTGCCGTTGACGTGGTCGCTGGTGATCATCGGCTCGACGAGGACGCCGGGGCCCTCCTGCTCGCGCAGCCAGCGCCGCAGCAGCAGCGTGAGCTCCCGCTGCGACGCCTTGAGGCGAGCCTCGCTGGTCGGCTCCTTCGGCGTGTAGGACGGCGTCGCGAACCGCTTGACCGCCGATGTCGGCGGCGCCGAGACGCGGAACGTCTGGACGTTGGCCGCGAGGTTGCCCATCCAGGTCTCCGCCGCGTCGGCGTTCTTCGGCAGGGCGTAGCGGATGAGGGTGATGAAGTCGTCGGACTGCGGCCCGGTGCCGGGATCGACCAGCTTGCCCAGCGGCTCGACGATGATCCGGTCGGTGTCGAGGCCGCGCTTGCCGGCCCGGGCGACGAGGATGTCGGCGAGGCGCTCGTTGGCGGTGGTGATGTAGACGGCCGCGCCGCCATTCCACACCTGGCCGAGCTGCTGCCCGAGGATGACGTTGTTCATGTCGTTGCCGACGCTGCCGAAGATCTCGTAGCGGTCGGGGTCGGGCGATACGACCTGCCCGCGCACCTTCGTCGGGTAGTCGCTGATCTCGCGCGAGAAGAGGTAGCTCTGGTAGCCGAGATAGGCCGCCTGCGGCGGCAGCTCTACGACGGTGACGAGCGCGTCCGTCGGCGCCAGGCGGTAGATCATGTTGCTCGGGGCGCCGGTGACGCCGGGGGTGGTGAACGGCGTCGCGTAGTAGGGGTCGACGTAGGTTCCGTCGATCGGCGGCTCCGGCACGATGTAGGGCGCGGCGGCGTTGTTGCCGAAGCAGGTGCCGAAGACGGCGACGATCTGCGGGCAGACGCTGTCGTCGACCTCGAGGACGCCGCCCTGCGTCACCTCGTAGCGCGGCCCGCCGGACCAGATGGGGCGGCCGAGGTCCTCCAGCCACTGCGTCCAGGCCTCGGTGGAGCTGCCGTCGGCGGCGTTCGCCGCGCCCGACACCAGAAGGAGCGAAAGGCAGGCGATCGATGCGAGCCGCATGGGAACCCCGATTGAGTCGACGCGCCCGCTCACCGTCGGCAGGCTTCGCGACGATGCCGTCATCATAGAGCGCCGCCGCGACATCCGGCGCGTTTTCGTGCGCCGCGCCGCGCGCGATCGACCCCCTCCCTGACGCCGCACCCGGCCGGCGAGCCTTGAACCGCCCCGGCCGGGGGGATAGCGTCGCGCGGTCTGGAGCGACAGGAGCGTCCGGGTCGAGATGAACTTCGAGAACAAGGGTGGCCGCCGGTTCGGCGGCGCGACCGGCCGCGAGGGCCCGGCGATCGACATGGGCGAGATCCTCGGCGGCCGGCGGATGCGGCGGAACCGGCGGACCGACTGGTCGCGCCGTCTCGTGCGCGAGACGACGCTCGGCGTCGACGACCTGATCTGGCCGATCTTCGTCGTCGCCGGCGAGGACCTGCGCGTGCCGGTCGCCTCGATGCCGGGCGTCGAGCGGCTGTCGGTCGACCTCGTCGCCGGCGAGGCGGAGCGGGCGGCCCGGCTCGGCATCCCGGCGATCGCCCTCTTCCCCTATACCGACCCGGCGCTGCGCGACGAGGCGGGCTCGGAGGCCTACAACCCCGACAACCTCGTCTGCCGCGCGATCCGCGCCATGCGGGCGGCGGCGCCCGAGGTCGGCATCGTCGCCGACGTCGCCCTCGATCCCTATACGAGCCACGGCCACGACGGCATCCTCGCCGGCGACGAGATCGTCAACGACGTCACCGTCGCCCGCCTCGTCGACCAGGCGCTGGTGCAGGCGGAAGCCGGCGTCGACGTCATCGCCCCCTCCGACATGATGGACGGCCGCGTCGCCGCCATCCGGCAGGCGCTCGACGCGCGCGGCTTCGGCCACGTGCAGATCATGTCCTACGCGGCGAAGTACGCCTCGGCGTTCTACGGCCCGTTCCGCGACGCGGTCGGCTCGTCGAAGACCCTCGTCGGCGACAAGCGCACCTACCAGATGGACCCCGGCAACACCGACGAGGCGCTGCGCGAGGTCGAGCTCGACCTCGCCGAGGGCGCCGACCTCATCATGGTGAAGCCCGGCATGCCCTATCTCGACATCGTACGGCGGGTGAAGGAGACCTTCGCCGTGCCGACCTTCGCCTACCAGGTGTCGGGCGAGTACGCGATGATCGAGGCGGCCGCCCGCAACGGGTGGATCGACGGCGAGCGGGCGATGCTCGAGAGCCTCCAGGGCTTCAAGCGCGCCGGCGCCGACGGGGTGCTCACCTACTACGCTCCACGCGTCGCCGAGCTGCTGACCGGCCGGAGCTGAGCCGGTGTGACCCGCGCCCCCGACGGCCTTCGCCTGCCGACGCTCGAGGACGTGCGCGACGCCGCGCGGCTGCTCGAGGGCCAGGTCGTGCGCACGCCGTGCCTGCCGGCGCCGAAGCTCTCGGCGCTGACCGGCGCCCGGGTGGCGGTGAAGTACGAGAACCTGCAGGTCACCAACTCCTTCAAGGAGCGCGGCGCGCTGGTGAAGCTCGCGACGCTCTCCGAGGCCGAGCGGGCGCGCGGCGTCGTCGCGATGTCGGCCGGCAACCACGCCCAGGCCGTCGCCTACCGGGCCCGCGCGCTCGCCGTGCCGGCGACCATCGTCATGCCGGTGATGACGCCGCACGTGAAGGTGGCGGCGACGCGCGGCTACGGCGCCCGCGTCGTGCTCTCCGGCGAGACCGTCGCCGAGGCGCAGACCGAGGCCGAGCGGCTCGCCGCCGCCGAGGGGCTGACCTTCGTCCACCCCTACGACGACTTCGACGTGGTGCGCGGCCAGGGCACCGTCGGCCTCGAGATGCTGGCCGACATCGCCGACCTCGACGCCATCGTCGTGCCGGTCGGCGGCGGCGGGCTCGTTGCCGGCATCGCCGTCGCCGCCAAGGCCCTGAAGCCGTCGATCCGCATCGTCGGCGTCGAGGCGGCGCTCTATCCCTCGCTCGAGGCGGCGCTCGCCGGCCGTGCCGCCGAGTGCGGCGGCAGCACGCTGGCCGAGGGCATTGCGGTGAAGAACGTCGGCCGGCTGCCGCTCGCCGTCGCCCGGAAATTCCTCGACGACATCGTGCTCGTCGACGAGGAGACGCTGGAGCGCGCCGTCAACGCCTTCGCGACGCTGCAGAAGACGATGGCCGAGGGGGCGGGCGCCGCGGCGCTCGCCGCCCTCCTCGCCGCGCCGGAGCGCTTCGCCGATGCGAAGGTCGGCCTCGTTCTGACCGGCGGCAACATCGACCCGCGCCTCCTCGCCTCGATCATGGTGCGGGCGCTCGCCCGCGCCGAGGAGATCGTCGCCGTGCGCATCACCACGCCGGACCGGCCGGGCGTCCTCGGCGAGGTCGCCGGCACCATCGGCCGGCACGGCGGCAACATCCTCTCGGTGTCGCACCACCGGCTCTTTCTCGACGTCCCGGCGAAGGGCACCTCGCTCGACATCTCCTTCGAGACGCGCGGGCCGGAGCACCACGGCGAGATCGTCGCCGCCCTCGAGGCAGCCGGGTTCCGGGTCGAGCGGCTGCGCTCCAACGAATCGCTGTTCTGAGCCTTAGCCGGCGGCCATCCGCCCGGCGCGGCGGCCGGCGACGGCGACCAGCACGCCGGCGCCGTCGAAGAGCAGCACCGCCAGCACGGCGACCACGAGCCCACCCTGCACCACGAAGGCGAGGTTGGTCGAGATCAGGCCGGCGATGATCACCTCGCCGAGCCCCTTGGCGGCGACCGTCGAGCCGATGGTGGCGGTGCCGAGGTTGATGATGAGGGCGAGGCGGATGCCTTCGAGCGTCAGCGGCAGGGCCAGCGGCACCTCGACGCCGAGGAGACGGTCGCGCCCGGTCATGCCCATGCCGCGCGCCGCCTCGGCGACCGCCGGCGCGATGCCGGTGAAGCCCGCGAGCGCGTTCTCGAACACCGGCAGCAGCCCGTAGAGGAAGAGCGCGATCAGCGTCGGCGCCTCGCCGAAGCCGACGAGCGGCACCGCGAGCGCCAGCACCGCGACCGGCGGGAAGGTCTGGCCGGCGTGGGCGAGGCTGCGCGACAACGGCAGGAACGCCGCGCCGGCCGGCCGCGTGACGAGGATCGCGAGCCCAACCGCGACGACCGTGCTCGCCGCGGTGGCGACGAGCACGGTGGCGAGGTGGGCGAGCGTCAGCCACAGCAGGCTGCCCTGGTCGTAGATGGCCGGCGCGCCGGGGCGGACCAGCGGCGCGAACAGCGGCGCGAACCGGTCTGGCGCCAGCAGGAAGACGACGAGCAGCGCCAGCACGGCGAGGCGGACGATCCAGCCGGCGCTCATTGTGGCCGCGCCGCCCGGGCGATGAGGGCCGCGCGGGTGAGCCGGCCGAGCGGCCGGCCGTCGTCGCCGACCACCGGGCAGGCGTCGCGGCCCGACCACAGGAGCTCGGCCAGCGCCTCTCGCAGCGTCGCCGAGCCGGCGACCGGCGCCCCCTCGGCGGCACCCGGCTCGGCCGCCTCGGCGGCGGTCGTCAGGCTGAGGAGGCGGAACGGCCGCTCGCTGCCCGAAATCATCGCCGCGACGCCGTCGTCGGCAGGGTCGGCCAGGATCTCCGCCGGCGGGTCGTACTGCGCGAGCCGGCCACCCTCCATCACGGCGATGCGGTCGCCGAGCAGGATCGCCTCCTCCATGTCGTGCGTGACCATGACGACGGTGGTGCCGAGGCGGCGCTGGATCGCCTTGAGGTCCGTCTGCGCCTTGCCGCGGATGATCGGGTCGAGGGCGCCGAACGGCTCGTCCATCAGGAGCACGGCCGGCGCCGCGGCGAGCGCCCGGGCGACGCCGACGCGCTGCTGCTCGCCGCCGGAGAGGGCGGCCGGATAGCGGCCGGCGAAGACGGCCGGGTCGAGGCCGAAGAGGTCGAGGAGCTCGTCGACGCGGGCGGCGATGCGGACGCGGTCCCAGCCGAGCAGCCGCGGCACGGTGGCGATGTTGCCGGCGACCGTGCGGTGCGGGAAGAGGCCGTTGCCCTGGATCACGTAGCCGATGCCGCGGCGGAGCTCAGGGCCCGGCACCGACCGGGTGTCGCGGCCGGCGACGAGGATGCGCCCCTCGCTCGGCTCGACGAGGCGGTTGATCATCCGGAGGAGGGTCGACTTGCCGGCGCCCGACTGGCCGACGACGACGGCGATCTCGCCTGCCGGCACCGACAGCGACACGTCGTCGACGACGACGCGGTCGTCGTAGCGCTTGCCGGCGTGCTCGATCTCGATCATCGCCGCCCTCCCCGGCTCGCCTCGGCGAGGGCGTCGAGGACGACGGCGGCGGCGAAGGCGAGGATCACCGTCGGCACCGCGCCGAGCAGCACGAGGTCGGTGGCGGTCTGGCCGAGCCCCTGGAAGACGAAGACACCGAAGCCGCCGCCGCCGACGAGCGCGGCGATGGTGGCGAGGCCGATGTTCTGGACGAGGACGATGCGCACCGCCGTCAGCAGCACCGGCGCGGCGAGCGGCACGGCGACGCCGAAGAGGCGCTGGCCGACCGTCATGCCCATGCCGCGCGCCGCGTCGAGCGCGGCCGCCGGCACGCCGGCGAGGCCGGCGACGGTGCCGGCGACGACCGGCAGCAGCGCGTAGAGCACGAGGGCGACGAAGGCGGGCGCCGCGCCGATGCCGCGCACCCCGATTGCGGCCGCCCCCGGCACCGTCGCCGCCAGCCAGCCGAGCGGGGCGATGAGGAGGCCGAAGAGGGCGAGGCTCGGAACCGTCTGCACCATCGTCAGGCCGCCGAGCACGATCGCCCGCGGCCGCGCCAGGCGGTGGCAGAGGAGGCCGAGCGGCAGGCCGATCGCGAGGGCCGCGGCGAGCGAGCCGAAGGCGAGCCAGAGGTGACGGCCGGCCTCGCGCCAGAAGGCGTCGGCGCGGACGGAATATTCCTTGAGGAGCGACAGCCCGTCCCAGGCGCCGGAGCCGAGGAGGAGGGCGAGGCCCGCCGCGGCAACGGCGAGCGCCAGGATGCGGCCGCGCGGGGCGAGCCCGAGGCGGGTCAGCGCGTCGGCGGCGAGGAGCCCGAGGGCGGCGAGTGCCGTCCAGAAGCCGCCGGCGAGCGAGACCCGCGCGAGCGTGTCGCCGGCGGGCGTCAGGTGGCGCGCGGCGGCGCCGACGGCGAGCGCCAGCACGGCGATGCCGGCGGCCCCGGCGAGGAGGCGCAGCCGCGCCGGGCTGCGCACGAGGGCGACGCCGGCGGCGGCGGCGAGCGCCACGGCGAGGATCGCGGCGACCGTCGGCGACAGCGCCTCCAGGAGGCCCCGCGGCTCGCCGGCGACGATGCGGTTGGCGCGCAGCGTGACGAGCGGCAGCGCCGCGGCGCCGGCGAGCGCCAGCGCGATCACCACGCCGAGCGGATCGATCGCGCGGCGCGCGGCGCGGCCGACGAAAGGGCGGGCGGAGGAGCGGGCGAGGGTCGACATCGCGGCACTATGCGGTCGCGGCCGGCCGGGGGTCGAGCCCACGGCCGGCGGGCGGCCAGCGTCGCCGGGCCGCCTACTTCAGGAAGCCCTTGTCGCGCAGGTAGGATTCGGCCACCGCCTTCGCGGGTTCACCGTTCACCTGGACGCGGGCGTTGAGCGCCTGCAGCGTCGGCGCGTCGAGGCTCGCGAAGATCGGCTTCAGCACCTCGGCGATCGCCGGCGTCTCCGCGAGCACCGCCGCGCGAACGATCGGCGCCGGGGCGTAGATCGGCTGGACGTGCTTGTCGTCGTCCATGACGACGAGGCCGGAGGCGGCGATGCCGCCGTCGGTGCCGTAGACCATCGCGGCGTTGGCGCCGCTCGTCTGGTCGGCCGCCGCCTTGATGGTCGCCGCCGTGTCGCCGCCCGACAGCACGATGAGCTGCTCCGGCGCCATCTTGAAGCCGTAGGCCTCCTGGAAGGCGGGCAGCGCCGCCGGCGAGTTGACGAACTCGGCCGAGGCGGCGAGCACCGCCTTGCCGCCGCCCGAAATCCACTTGCCGAAGTCGGACATCGTCTTCAGGCCCTCGGCCTCGGCGAGGTCCTTGCGGATGGCGATCGCCCAGGTGTTGTTGGCCGGCGCCGGGGTCAGCCAGACGATCTTGTTCTCGGCCTCGTCGAGCGCCTTCGCCTCGGCGTAGCCCTTGTCGAGGTCCTTCCAGACCGGGTCGTCCGCCTTGTCGAAGAAGAAGGCGGCGTTGCCGGTGTACTCCGGATAGAGGTCGATCTCGCCGGCGATGATCGCCTGGCGGACCACGGGGGTGGCGCCGAGCTGGACGCGGTCCTCGGTGGCGATGCCGTTCGCCGCGAGGGCGAGGAGGATCATGTTGCCGAGCACCGAGCCCTCGGTGTCGATCTTCGAGGCGACGACGACGTCGGCGCTGGCGGCGACGGGGGCTCCCGCGAGCACGGCCGCGAGCGCGATGGCGGCGAGCGGGCGGCGGAGGCAGGCGAGCGGCAAAATCGCGAACGGACGGTGCATGGCGCTGGTTCCTCGCTGCGATCGGTCCAGGGACTGTGGCCTGGGCTTCGGTCGGGTCCGGGGCGGATGGTGGGCCGGGCGTCTTGGTGGTTCTGGACCATCGGGCCGAGGCCCGGTGGTCCAAGCTCGTTCAAACGCATGGGCGCGAAATAGGTTCCTCGCGGCCTCGTGTTCTCGAATCGTTCCGCTGACACCATGTGTCGTTCGAGCCGCCTCGTCCACCCCTTCCGTCGCGCGCCGACGTAGGAAATTCACTCCGCCGCGCCCTTCTCCAGCGAGCGGGTCAGGCGGTCGACGGCGGCGCGAAGGTTGTCGCGCTCTTCCGCCTCGAGGCCGATGAGGGCGCCCATCCGGCGCGGCACGGCGGCGGCGCGGGTGCGCAGCGCCCGGCCGGCCGGCGTCAGGCCGACGAGCACCTGGCGCTCGTCGCTCTCGTCGCGGGTGCGGGTGACGAGGCCGGCGGCGGCGAGCCGCTTCAGGAGCGGCGTCAGCGTGCCGGAATCGAGGCCGAGACGGTCGCCGACGGCGCGCACGGTGAGGCCGTCGCGCTCCCACAGCACCAGCATCACGAGATATTGCGGATAGGTGAGGCCGAGCGCCTCGAGCAGCGGGCGGTAGGCGCGCGCGAAGGCGTGCGACGCCGCGTAGACGGCGAAGCAAAGCTGGTTGTCGAGCGCGAGCGCGTCGTCGGCCATCGGCGTCCTCTCCTGCCGCCATAGATAGCGCGCCCGGTTCGATTGCGCAAAATGCGATTGCGCGCCCCCTTCGCTTGCGTTATATGGACGACGCAATTAAATTGTACACGATCTAATCGCCGCTCGGGCGCACCGCCCCGGCGGCGCAACAAAGAGGAGAGACACCATGGCCATCATCTACACCGCACAGGGCTCGGCGACCGGCGGCCGAGACGGCCGCGCCATCACCGGCGACGGGCGCGTCGACGTGAAGCTCGCGCTGCCGCCGGAGATGGGCGGCAACGGCGACGGCACCAACCCCGAGCAGATGTTCGCGGCCGGCTACTCGGCCTGCTTCCTCGGCGCGGTGAAGTTCGTCGCCGGCAAGTCGAAGATCACCATCTCGCCGGACGCCAAGGTCTCGGCCAAGGTCGGCATCGGCCCGCGCGACGACGGCACCGGCTTCGGCCTCGCGGTCGAGCTCATCGTCTCGCTGCCGGGCGTCGACAAGGCGACGGCGGAGAAGCTCGTCGCCGACGCCGACATCGTCTGCCCCTACTCGCACGCCATCCGCGGCAACATCCCGAAGACGCTGACGGTGGCGTGAGCGGCCTTCGTCCTCCCGGTCCAAGTCGGCCCTAGCCGACTTGGACCACGAAGAGCGACCGGAACCGGGAACGCCCGGTTCCGGTGGCAGGGAACGGCGACCTTCTCAGCGCGCCGCCGTCCAGCCCTTGTAGTCGGCCAGATTCTCCGAGGTGATGAGCTTCGGCTCGAGCAGCACCACGGTCTCGGCCGGCGTGTTGCCCTTCAGCACCTCGTTCGCCATCTCCAGCGCCTTGCCGGCCATCACGTAGGGGTCCTGCGAGGCCGACGCCTTGATCAGCGAGGTGCCGGACTTCAGCTCCGCCTCGATGTCGGGCGCGCCGTCGACCGCGGTGATGATGAACTCGTTGCGGCCGAGCTGCTTCGCCGCGAGGTTGACGCCGATCGCCGTCGGGTCGTTGATCGCGAAGATCGCGTCGACCTTCGGGAAGCGGGTGAGCAGCGACTGCGCCACCGCGAAGCCGCCGTCGCGCGAGCCCTTGGCGTCCTGGTTGTCCGACAGGATCTTGATGTCGGGGTGCTTGGCGAACACCTCCTTGCAGCCCTTCACCCGGTCGGTGACCGAGGAGACCTGCGGCCCGTTGACGATGAGGACGTCGCCCTTGCCCTTGATGTGATCGACGAGATACTGGCAGGCGATGGCGCCGGCCTTGACGTTGTCGGTCATCACCGTGACGTCGGCGCCCTTGGCCGAGACGTCGAAGGCCCCGACGACGATGCCGGCGGCGCGCGCCTTCTTGATCGCCGGCTCGATCGCGACCGGATCGACGGCGTTGATCATCAGCACGTCGACGCCGGCGGCGATGAAGTTGTCCACCTGGGTGAACTGCTTGTTGAGGTCGTAGTCCGACGACACGTTGGTGAAGTTGGCGTCGGGGTTGATCTTTCGGGCCGAGGCTTCGATGCCCTTGATGGTGGCGACGAAGAACGGGTTGCCCAGCGAGCCGACGGAGATGCCGACGGTGTTGAGGTCCTTGGCGGCCGCCGGGGCCACCACGGCGGCGGCGACGGCGAGGCCGGCGACGAGACGAATGAGCGTCATCGAAATCCCTCCAGTTTCCTTGTCCCTCGCCCGCCGCTGCTGCGGCCGGGCGTCTCGATCGGCCGGCGTTCCGCGGATGCGGTCGCCGGCTCGCCTCACGCGCGGCCCCGGCGGACGATCGCGTCCGGCCGGTTGACCCGCACGCCAGTTCAAGATCTCGGGGCGATCTCGCACGGCCGCGCACGCGGCCGGCCGGATCGCCCGAGGAAGTTCAGGTCCGACCTCCGTCCCGCAGCCTGTATCGGTCGAGCGCGACGGCGACGATGATCACGAGGCCCTTGATGATGTACTGCCAGATGTCGGACACTCCGACGAGGATCAGGCCGTTCGACAGGATGGCGATGATGAGGGCGCCGATCAGCGTGCCCCAGATCGAGCCGATGCCGCCGGTGAACGAGGTGCCGCCGAGGATCACCGCGGCGATGGCGTCGAGCTCGTAGCTCATGCCGAGCTGCAGCCCGTTCGCCGCATAGAGCCGGGCCGCCGACATCACCCCGCCGAGGCCGGCGAGGAGGCCGGACATGGCGTAGACGAAGATGAGGATCTGCCAGACCTTGATGCCGGCGAGGCGCGCCGCGTCGGGATTGCCGCCGACCGCGTAGATGCGCGTGCCGAGCACGGTGCGCCTGAGGATCACCCACGAGACCACCACCACCGCGAAGGCGATGATCACGAGCCACGGCACGCCGGCGAGCGTGCCGTTGCCGATGAAGGCGAACGGCAGCTCGGGATTGAACACCGTGGTGTCCTCGCCGAGCAGGCGGCCGACGCCGCGCACCGCGGTGAGCGACCCGAGCGTCACGATGAACGGCGGCAATCGCATGAAGGCGATCAGCGCGCCGTTGAGGAGCCCGAAGACGAGGCCCGCGGCGAGCGCCGCCGGCACGCCGAGGAGGCCCCAGTCGGGGATCTTCGAAGCGATCACCGCCACCATCGCGGCGGCGGCGAGGATCGAGCCGACCGACAGGTCGATGCCGCCGGTGAGGATGACGAAGGTCATGCCGGCGGCGAGCACCGTGTTGATCGCCGCCTGCTGGGCGACGATCGACAGGTTGTTCCAGCTCATGAAGCGGCCGCTCATCAGCTCGAAGGCGATGCAGATCAGGATCAGCACCGGCAGCATGCCGGCGATCTGGATCAGCGAGCGCATCGTCTGACTGCGGGAGCCCTGCCCCGCGCCGCCCGGCGCCGCCACGACCCCCGGTGTCTCCGCCATTCTCGCCTCCCTCGTTCCCGCCGGGCGTTTTCCGCCCCTTCTCGTCGCCTCAGGCGACGGCCGCGATCGACGCGCCGGTCGCCACCTCCATCACCGCCTCCTGGGTGATCGGCGCCTCGCGGCTGCCGACCACCTCACCGCCGATCGTGCCGTCGCGCATGACGAGCACCCGGTCGGCGATGCCGACGATCTCCGGCAGCTCGCTCGAAATGACGAGCACCGCCGCGCCGCCGCGGGCGAGCTCGTCGATCAGCCGGTAGATCTCCGACTTCGCGCCGATGTCGATGCCGCGCGTCGGCTCGTCGAGCAGCAGCACCCGCGGCTTGGTCTCGAGCAGGCGGGCGAGCAGCACCTTCTGCTGGTTGCCGCCGGACAGCGCGCCGACCGGCACGTTGGCGTTCGGCGCCCGGATCGCCAGCGCCTTCAGCGCCGCCGCGGCGCGCCGCCGCCCGGCGGCGAGGTTGAGCAGCCCGCCCGGATGGGCGTCGGCGGCGATCACCGAGAGGGTGGCGTTCTCGCGGATCGTCATGTCGAGGAAGAGGCCGAGCCCCTTGCGGTCCTCGGTCAGGTAGACGATGCCGGCGTCGATGGCGTCCTGCGGGCTTGCGATCGACAGCGGCCGGCCGTCGAGCCGCACGGTGCCCGCCGCCGGGCGGTCGGCGCCGTAGACGAGGCGGGCGAGCTCGGTGCGGCCGGAGCCGACGAGGCCGGCGAGGCCGACGACCTCGCCGGCCTTCAACTCGAACGAGCAGCCGTGGATGCGCCCGCCGTCGCCGAGGCCGTCGACCGCGAGCACCACCTTGCGGTCGGCCGGCGGGCGGTGGTCCTTCTTGTAGAACGACGACAGCTCGCGCCCGACCATCATCCGGACGAGCTTCTCGGCGGTGATCTCGGCGCGCGGCAGGGTGCCGATGAAGGCGCCGTCGCGCAGCACGCTGACGCGGTCGGCGAGCTCGTAGACCTCGCCCATGCGGTGCGAGATGTAGACGATGGCGATGCCGGTCGCCTTCAGCTGGCGGATCACCGCGAACAGCCGCTCGCTCTCGTGCGCGGAGAGCGAGGTGGTCGGCTCGTCCATGACGAGGATGCGCGAGCGGGCGGCGACGGCGCGGGCGATCTCGACGAGCTGGCGCTCGGCGATCGACAGCGCGGCGACCCGCGTCGTCGGCTGGAACGGCGCGTCGAGGCTCTCGAGCACCGGGCGGGCGGCGGCGACCATCGCCGCGCGGTCGATCAGGCCGCCGTGCGACTTCTCCTCGCCGAGGAAGATGTTCTCGGCGACCGAGAGGTTCGGCGCGAGCGCGAGCTCCTGGTAGATGATGGCGATGCCGGAGCGGCGCCCGGCGAGCGGCCCGTCGATCGCCACCGTCTCGCCGGCGATCAGGATCTCGCCGCCGGGGTCGGCCCGGTAGGCGCCGGAGAGGATCTTCATCAGCGTCGACTTGCCGGCGCCGTTCTCGCCCATCAGGGCGTGCACCTCGCCGCCATAGGCGGAGAACCAGACGTCGGCGAGCGCCTTGACGCCCGGGAAGGTCTTCGAGATGCCGCGCATCTCGAGCATCGCCACCGGTCCCTCGCCGGCGTCCGCCGGCCGCGCCTCGGTCATCGGGCGAGCTCCTTCCAGTGCGGCTCCAGCGCGTCGAACAGCCTGCGGTAGCCGGCGTAGCGGCGGTCGAGGATGGCGGCGAGGCCGGGCTCGGGCTCGATCGTGCGGTCGAGCCGGGCGGTCGCCGCCACCGCCGCGTCGCCGCCCGGCAGGAGGCCGGCGACGAGCCCGGCGACGAGGGCCGCGCCGCGCGCCCCGAACTCGCGGCCGACCGGCACCTCGAGCGCGAGCCCGAGGCCGGCGGCGAAGATCTCCGACCACGGCCGCGAGCGCGCCGCACCGCCGGCGAAGCGCGCCGCCGCCGGGCGCGGGCGGATCGCCAGCAGGCGCTCGAGGTGGCGGCGGTGCTCGAAGGCGACGCCCTCGTAGACGGCGCGCAGGGCATGGCCGAGGCGGTGCCAGCTCGCGAGCCCGACGAGCGAGCCGCGCGCGTCCGCGCAGTCCATGGCGCCGTTGAGGAAGGGCAGGAAGTAGACCGGCGGCCCGTCCGGCGGCGTCTCGGCGACGAGGCGGTTGCACAGCGCGTGCAGATCCTGCCCGCGCTCGCCGCCGCCGACCGGCTTCAGCACGTTCTCGATCAGCCATTCGAGCGAGCTCGCCGAGGTCGGGCTGCCCTCGATGGCGAGCCAGGTGCCCGGCCGCGCCCCGTGCGCGCAGATGAGCACCGCGCCGTCGTCGACAGGCGCGTCGAGGAACGACTGGTGCAGCCCCCAGGTGCCCGACATCACGACGATGCGCCCGGTGTCGACGACGCCGGTGCCGTACATCACCGCGAGGTTGTCGCAGAGGCCGGCGGCGACCGGCGTTCCGGGCCGCAGCCCGGTCGCCGCCGCCGCCTCGCGGGTGACCTCGCCGGCGATCGTCATCGTCTCGATCACCGGCGGCAGCAGCCGCTCGCAGGCCGACAGGCCGAGCATCGCGAGGTGCGGCCGATCCTGGTCGCGGCGGTCGGCGCCGACGAGCGCGCCGGTCGACTGGTCGGTGACCTCGGCGGCAAGCCGGCCGGTGAGCCTCAGGCGCAGGAAGTCCTTGCACTGCACCACTGCCGCGGCGGCGGCGATCGCCTCCGGCCGGTGGCGGACGAGCCAGGCGATCAGCGCCGCCGGCGTCGCCGGCCAGAAGCGCTGGCGGGTGCGGGCGAGGCGCTCGGGCTCGAGGCCCGCGGCGCGCCATTCCTCGACGATGCCGGCGGCGCGGATGTCGGAGGCGAGGATGCCGTTCATCACCGGGCGGCCGGCGGCGTCGACGAGGTAGAGGCCGTTGCCGTAGCCGGTGAGGCCGACGCAGGCGATGTCCTCGGCGCCGACCCCCGCGGCTGTGAGCGCCGCCGGGATGGTGCGGGTGACCGCCGCCCACAGCTCCTCAGGATCGCGCTCGGCATGGCCCGGCGCCGGGGCGATCATCCGCGGCGTCGTCGCGGCGGTGCCGACCTCGACGCCCGCGGCCGAGATCACCGCGACCTTGACCGCGGTACCACCGGCATCCACTCCGAGCATGAAGTCGGCCATGGGCGTTGTCCCGTCGCGTGCCGCGCGATCTCCTGCGTCAGGCGGTGTGCACGAGGCGGCGGAGCGTCTCGGCCATCGCGCCGATGTCGTCGCGCTGCCAGACGTTGCGGCCGTAGATCACGCCGCGGGCGCCGCCTGCGACGGCGCCGGTCGTGGCCGCCTCGACGGCGGTGCCGTCGCGCGCCGCGCCGCCGAGCACCAGGACCGGCACCGGGCAGCACTCGACGATCCGCCGCATGCCCGCGGCCGAGCCAGGATACTGCGTCTTGATCGCGTCGGCACCGAGCTCGACGGCGATCCGGCTGATCGCCGCGAGGCGGCCGGCGTCGGTCTGGTCGGTGTTGCGGACGCCCCAGAGCACCGCCTCGACGATCAGCGGCAGCCCGACGTCGTGGCAGCGCCGCGCCATCTCGGCCACGGCGGCGACGTTGGCGGCGTAGGTGTGCGGGTCCTCGAAGCCGTCGATCAGGCACATCACCGCCGCGTCGGCGCCCTGCGCCGCGGCGTGCGCCGGGTCGACGACGGTGCGGTAGAGCTCGACGCCCTGCTGGCGGAACTCGGCGACCATCGGGTAGTCGATGCGGGCGACGATGCGCGGGCCGCCGGAGAAGCCGAAGAGATGGCCGCACTGCTTGAGGAGCCCCGGCCCGATCAGCACCGCTTCTGGCGCGACCGCGATGATGCGCCCGAGCGTCTCGGCCGGGTCGACGCCGTAGGGCGCCGGCCCCTCCATCATCGTGCGGTCGTAGGCCACCATGAACGAGCGGCCGCTGTCCCGGCGGAACAGGCGGCCGAGCCGAAGGCTCGTACCGGTCATCTCGCGCCCTCCCTGGCGATCGCCCGTCCGGGCCGGCCTTCGGCCGCCGGATCGCCATTTTGTTTTTCATTTCGAAGTTTGCATATCGAAAGTCTCTTGTCGAGAGGGTGCGAAAATTGCGCTGCAATGCGGTAGAATGAACGGTCCGTTGCGTTCTGGCGGCAAATGGGCTTTCAATATCGAAAGGGAGGAACAAGAGGCCATGAGCGAGACCCGCGCCCCCGACACGTTCGGACCGGCGGCCGGTGCGACGGCGACAGCCGAGGCACCGGCCTCGCGCGAGCGCCGGCAGCAGATCCTGAGCTTCGTGCGCGCCCGCGAGTTCGCCCGCATCCAGGACCTGTCGCGCCGCTTCGGCGTGTCGGAGGTGACGATCCGCTCCGACGTCGACGTGCTCGCCCGCGACGGCGGCGTGCGCCGGGTCCGCGGCGGCGTGATGCGGGTGCTCGAAACGGTGCCGGAGCTGCGCTACGAGGCGCGCAGCGCGAGCCACCTCGCCGAGAAGCAGGCGATCGGCGCGGCGGCGGCGGCGATGCTGTCGGACGGCGACAGCGTGATCCTCGACGCCGGCACGACGACGATGGAGATCGCCCACGCCATCGCCGATCGCTCGGACCTCGTCGACGTCACCGTCTTCACCGCCGGCCTCAACGTGGCGCTGGCGCTCGAACGGGCGATCCCGCGCATCCAGGTGATCGTCACCGGCGGCTCGCTGCGCCCGCAGCAGCACTCGCTGGTCGAGCCGATGAGCCTCTTGATCCTCGAGCGCATCCGCGCCGGCATCGCCTTCGTCGGCTGCAACGGCCTCGACCCGGCGCTCGGCGTGATGGCGATGAGCCTCCCGGATTCGGCGCTGAAGCAGGCGATCATCGCCGCCGCGCACAAGAGCGTCGTCGTCGGCGACGCAAGCAAGTTCTCGCAGACCGCCCTCGTCCGCGTCTGCCCGTTCGAGGACGTCGACATGGTGCTGACCGCCGGCGCGCCGGAGCCCTCGGCCCTGCAGCTCGTCCGCGACTGCGGCGTCGAGGTGACGATCGCCGGTGCGCCGCCGGCCGCCGTGGGGTAGACCGGACCGAGAGCCCTCCGCGGCCGCTGCGCCGCCCCGGAACGAACGCCATGAAACGCTCCGAGATCAACCGCATCCTCGCCGACGCCGAGGCCTTCTTCGCCGGCTTCCGCTACGTGCTGCCGCCCTTCGCGGCGTGGAGCGAGGACGACTGGCGGCAGAGGTCGGGCGAGGCCGGCGGCATCCTCGAACGCCGCCTCGGCTGGGACATCACCGACTTCGGCCGCGGCGACTTCGCCCGCTTCGGCCTCGTGCTCTTCACCGTGCGCAACGGCCGCCCCGCCGATCTCGAGCGCGGCCGCGGCTCGGTCTACGCCGAGAAGGCGATGATCGTCCGGCGCGACCAGGTGACGCCGATGCACCGCCACGACGTCAAGACCGAGGACATCATCAACCGCGGCGGCGCGACGCTGGCGCTGAAGCTCTACACGAGGGACGCCGACGGCGGCCTCGACCACGCCGCGCCGGTCGTCGTCGAGACCGACGGCGTCGTCCGCCGGCTCGGCCCGGGCGACATCCTCCGGCTCGGCCCCGGCGAGAGCGTGACGCTGGAGCCGACGGTCTTCCACGCCTTCTGGGCCGAGGGCGGCGACGTCTTCGTGGGCGAGGTCTCGACGGTCAACGACGACGTGACGGACAACGTCTTCGCCGAGCCGATCGCCCGCTTCCCGACGATCGAGGAGGACGAGCCGGCGCGCCGCCGCCTCGTCGGCGACTATGGGCGGCCGGCATGATCCTCGTCTGCGGCGAAGCCCTGATCGACTTCTTTCCGGCGGGCGGCGACGACCTCGCCTTCGTCGGCCGGCCCGGCGGCTCGCCCTTCAACGTCGCCCTCGGCCTCGCCCGGCTCGGCCGGCCGGTCGGCTTCTTCGGCGGGCTGTCGTGCGACCCGTTCGGCCGCCGCCTCGCCGCCGCGCTCGCCGAGGAGGGCGTCGACCTCGAGGCGGTGGTGACGAGCGGCCATGCGAGCACGGTGAGCTTCGTGCTGCTCTCGCCGGAGGGCGTGCCGAGCTATGCGTTCATCGGCGAGGGCGCCGCCGACCGCGAGGTCACCGTGCGCGACCTGCCGCGCCTCGACGGCTCGGTCGCCGCGATCCACGTCGGCTCGTTCTCGATGATGGTCGAGCCGGTCGGCTCGGCGCTCGCGGCGCTCCTCGCCCGCGAGAGCCGCCGCCGCCTCGTCAGCTACGACCCGAACGTGCGCCCGACGGTCGTCGCCGACCTCGGCCGCTGGCGGACCCGCCTCGCGGCCCTGCTGCCGCACGTGCACGTGCTCAAGATCTCGGCCGAGGACCTGTCGCTGCTGCGCCCCGGCGGCAACGTCGAGGCGGCGGCGAGCGAGTGGCTGGCGGCGGGGGTGAAGCTCGTCGTCGTCACCTTCGGCGTCGACGGCGCCGTCGCCTGGACCGCCCGCCGCCGCGTCGCGGTGCCGGCGGCGCCGGTCGCGGTGGTCGATACCGTCGGCGCCGGCGACTCGTTCCAGGCCGCCCTCCTCGACGGCCTCGCCGCGGCGGGCGCCCTCTCGATCGCCGCCGTCGGCGAGATCGCCGAGCCGGCACTGCGGGCGATCCTCACGCGGGCGGCGACCGCCGCCGCGATCACCTGCTCGCGCCGCGGGGCGGACCTGCCGCGAAAGGGGGAGCTCGAGGGGCAGGCACAGATGCCGGACGCTGTCGTCCGGTAGCCGCCCCTCGCATCGCCGCGGTGCGCAGGCCCCGCCGCCGCCGGGACCTCGCGATGGCCGTGCTTCAACCCGGCCGCTGTGGAGCTAGGCGTCTGCGGCGACGCGGACGAGGAGCTTGCCGAAGTTCGCGCCGCGCAGGAGGCCGATCAGGGCGGACGGCGCCGCCTCGAGCCCGTCGACGATGTCCTCGCGATAGTTCACCCGCCCGTCGCGCACCCAGGCGCCCATGTCGCGATCGAAGGCCGGCCGCTGGTCGGCGAAATCGCGCACGATGAAGCCGCGCAGGGTGAGCCGCTTCGACAGCACGTCGCGCATCAGGCGCGGCAGCCGGTCCGGCCCCGGCGGCGGGGCGACGTCGTTGTACTGGGCGACGAGCCCGCACACCGGCACCCGGGCGAAGTCGTTGAGGAGCGGCAGCACGGCCGCGAACACCGCACCGCCGACATTCTCGAAGTAGACGTCGATGCCGCCGGGGCAGGCCTCGGCGAGGCGCCCCGCGAAGTCCGGCGCGCGGTGATCGACCGCGGCGTCGAAGCCGAACGCCTCGACGAGCGCCCGGCACTTGCGCTCGCCGCCGGCGATGCCGACGGCGCGCGCGCCCTTGATCCGGGCGATCTGGCCGACCGCCGAGCCGACCGGGCCGGTGGCGGCGGCGACCACCACCGTCTCGCCGGGCTTCGGCCGGCCGATGGTGAGGAGCCCCGTGTAGGCCGTCATGCCCGGCATGCCGAGCACGCCGAGCGCCGTCGACACCGGCACCCCGGGCAGCGGGGCGAGCTTCCTGAGCGTCGCGCCGTCGGCGAGCGCGTGGGTCTGCCAGCCGGAAGAGGAGAGCACGCGGTCGCCGGCTGCGAAGCCCGGATGGCGCGAGGCGACGACCTCGGCGACCGTGCCGCCGACCATCGTCTCGCCGACCTCGACCGGCGCGGCATAGGACTTCCCCGCGTTCATCCGCCCGCGCATGTAGGGGTCGAGCGACAGCCACAGCACGCGCAGCAGCACCTCGCCCTCGGCCGGCGCGCCGAGCGCGACCTCCTCGAGGCGGAAGTCGTCCGGAGTCGGCTCGCCGTGCGGGCGAGCGGCGAGGACGATGCGGCGGTTCATCTCGGTGCTCATCGGCGGCCTCGTTCGCGATTGCGGCGTTCTTTTTCACTATCACACGCTCGCGGTGCCGGCGTGGCGCGCCGACACGGCGACGCGCCTTGACAGGCTTTCCGGTCCACCTCAATCTGTATTGATCCCTATAAATCGAGGACGTGAAGGGGGTGCGCGGGACGATTGCCAGCCCTGAGCCGCCGCCGGAAAGCCGTGCGCCACCGGGCTCCCTCGTCACCGGCGAGGTCCCGATCGTCGCGGCGGAGAGCCTGCGAGCGCCCCTCCCCGAGCCGCGCGGCGGATGTGACGAGAAAGAGGTTCGGCCGATGATGCACCTGACCGATCGGAGCGCCCGTCGTGCCGTGCTCGCAGCCGGCGCGATGGCCGCAGCCCTCCTCGCCGCGTCGCCCGCCGCGGCGCAGGACAACCGGCCGGTCGTCACCGCGGCGAAGCCGGTGGTGCGCGAGATCGTCGAGGACGACGAGTTCGTCGGCCGCTTCGAGGCCGTCGAGGAGGTGGCGCTGCGCTCGCGCGTCGGCGGCTACCTGGACGAGATCCACTTCAAGGACGGTGCCCTGGTGAAGAAGGGCGACCTCCTGTTCACGATCGACCAGCGGCCCTTCCAGACCGCGCTCAACCAGGCGAAGTCCGAGCTCGTCGTCGCCAACACCCTGGTCGACTTCACCAAGGCGCAGTTCGAGCGCGCCGAGACGCTGGTGACGCGCGGCTCGATCCCGGTCTCGACCCTCGACGACCGGCGCCGGGAATACCTCGCCGCGCAGGCCCGCGTCGACGGCGCCACCGCGGCGGTGGCCCGCGCCGAGCTCGAGCTCGAGTACACCGAGATCAGCGCGCCGATCAGCGGCCGCATCGACCGCCAGCTCGTCTCGGTCGGCAACCTCGTCCAGGCCGACCAGACGATCCTGACGACGCTCGTCTCGGTCGACCCGATCGACTTCTACTTCGACATCGACGAGCGGCGCTTCCTCGACTACGCCCGCGACGCCCGCGAGCGCGGCAGCGCCATGCTGCAGGAAGGCGCCGGCGGGCTCGAGGTGACGGTGCGCCTCGCCGAGGAGACGGAGGAGGCCGTGACCGGCCGGCTCGACTTCGCCGAGAACCGCATCGACCGCGAGACCGGCACGATGCGCGTGCGCGCCACCTTCGCCAATCCGGACCAGATCCTGCAGCCCGGCCTCTTCGGCCGCATCAACGTGCCGGGCTCGCTGCCGCACCAGGGCATCCTGGTGCCGGACGAGGCGCTCGGCGCCGACCAGGACCGCCGCATCGTCTACGTCATCGACGAGGCGGGCACGGTGTCGGTGAAGCCGGTCCGGCCCGGCCCGCGCATCCACGGCTACCGCGTCATCCGATCCGGCCTCACCGGCGACGAGACGATCATCGTCAACGGCCTGATGCGGGTGCGGCCGGGCGTGAAGGTCAATGCCACCATCGTCGAGCTGCCGCCCGAGCGCGGCGAGGCGGAGAGCCTCCCGTGAGATTCTCCCACTTCTTCGTCGACCGGCCGATCTTCGCCACCGTGCTGTCGATCGTCCTCCTGATCGTCGGCGGCATCGCCTACACGCAGCTGCCGGTGGCGCAGTACCCGGAGATCGCACCGCCGACCATCGTCGTGCGCGCCTCCTACCCGGGCGCCGACGCCGAGACCATCGCCGCCACCGTCGCGACGCCGCTCGAGCAGGAGATCAACGGCGTCGAGGACATGCTCTACATGTCCTCCTACTCGACGAGCGACGGCTCGATGGCGCTCACCATCACCTTCCGCCTCGGCACCGACCTCGACCAGGCGCAGGTGCTGGTGCAGAACCGGGTGGCGATCGCCGAGCCGCGGCTGCCGGAGGAGGTCCGCCGCCTCGGCATCACCACCGTGAAGAGCTCGCCCGACCTGATGATGGTCGTGCACATGCTCTCGCCCGACGAGCGCTACGACCAGCTCTACGTGTCGAACTTCGCCCGCTCGCGGGTGCGCGACGTGCTGCTCCGGCTCGACGGCGTCGGCGACCTCATCATCTTCGGCGAGCGCGAGTACTCGCTCCGGATCTGGCTCGACCCGGAGAAGCTCGCCGCCTACGGCATGACCGCCGGCGACGTCGTCGAGGCGCTGCGCGACCAGAACGTCCAGGTCTCCGGCGGCTCGATCGGCGCGCCGCCGACGAGCGGGGCCAACGCCTTCCAGTACACCGTGACGACCCAGGGCCGCTTCGAGGACGCCCGCCAGTTCCGCTACGTCATCGTCAAGTCGAGCGAGGCCGGCCGGCTCATCGAGCTGCAGGACGTCGCCCGCATCGAGCTCGGCGCCAAGGACTACGTCACCAACAGCTACCTGAACGGCAAGCCGGCGGTGGCGCTCGCGATCTTCCAGCGGCCGGGCACCAACGCGCTCGCCGCGGCCGAGGAGATCACCTCGACGATGCGGGAGCTGTCGGAGGACTTCCCCGAGGGCATCGCCTACCAGATCGTCTACAACCCGACCGAGTTCATCGCCGAGTCGATCGACGAGGTCTACAAGACGATCTTCGAGGCGATGCTCCTCGTCGTCATCGTCATCATCGTCTTCCTGCAGTCGTGGCGCACCGCGCTGATCCCGATCGTCGCCATCCCGGTGTCGCTGATCGGCACCTTCGCGTTCCTGCTCGCCTTCGGCTTCTCGCTCAACATGCTGACGCTGTTCGGGCTGGTGCTCGCCATCGGCATCGTCGTCGACGACGCGATCGTCGTCGTCGAGAATGTCGAGCGCAATGTCGCGCAGGGGCTCATGCCGCGCGCGGCGGCGCACCGCACGATGGACGAGGTCGGCGCGGCGGTGGTGGCGATCTCGCTCGTGCTGATCGCCGTCTTCGTGCCGACCGCCTTCATCCCCGGCATCTCCGGCCAGTTCTACCTGCAGTTCGCGGTGACGATCTCGGTCACGACCGCCATCTCGGCGCTCAACTCGCTGACGCTGTCGCCGGCCCTCGCCGCCCTCCTCTTCAGGCCGCACGACCACCGTCCGCCGCGCTTCCTCGTCACGCGCGCCCTGAAGGGGCTGGCGAACGGATTCAACCGCGGCTTCGACGCCCTCGCCCACGGCTACGCCCGGCTGGTGCGCGTGCTGGTCGGTGTCAGGCTCGCCCTCGTCCTGATGCTCCTCGTCTTCGCCGGGCTCGTCTACGCGACCGTCTACATGATCCAGACGGTGCCGCGCGGTTTCATCCCGACCCTCGACCAGGGCTACGCCATCGTCGTCGTGCAACTGCCGGAGGGCGCATCGCTCTCCCGCACCGACGCGGTGGTGAAGCACGCCTCGGAGATCATCCAGGCGACGCCGGGCGTCGCCAACGCCGTCGCCTTCTCCGGCTTCTCCGGCGCCACCTTCACCAACGCCTCGAATGCCGGCGTGGTATTCGCGGCGTTCGAGCCGTTCGAGCACCGCCTGAAGGAGGGCCTGCCGGCCGACGCCATCATCGGCTCGCTGTTCGGCCGCCTGCAGGCGATCCAGGAGGCGTTCATCATCGCCATCCCGCCGCCGCCGATCCGCGGCATCGGCAACTCCGGCGGCTTCAAGCTGCAGATCCAGGAGCGCGAGAGCGCCGAGGTCGAGCGCATCCTCGAGATCGCCCACGACCTCATCGGCCGGGCGAACCAGACCGACGGCCTCGCCGGCGTCTTCACCACCTTCTCGGCCTCGAGCCCGCAGCTGTTCCTCGAGATCGACCGCGACAAGGCGCGCGTGCTCAACGTGCCGATCCCCAACATCTTCGAGACGCTGGCGATCAACCTCGGCACCGCCTACGTCAACGACTTCAACGCCTTCGGCCGCGTCTACCAGGTCCGCGCGCAGGCCGACGAGGGCTACCGGCTGGAGCGCGACGACATCCTGCGCCTCAAGGTGCGCTCGGCGACCGGAGCGCTGGTGCCGCTCGGCACCCTCGTCGACATCCGCGACGTCACCGGCCCGACGCTGGTGCAGCGCTACAACATGTACGTCTCGGTGCCGATCCAGGGCAACGCGGCGCCGGGCGTCTCGTCCGGCGATGCGCTCGACCGGATGGAGGCGCTCGCCGCCGAGACCCTGCCGCCCGGCACGGCGTTCGCGTGGACCGAGCTCGCCTTCCAGGAGCGCCAGGCCGGCAACGTGGCGGTGTTCATCTTCGGCCTGTCGGTGCTGTTCGTGTTCCTCGCCCTCGCCGCCCAGTACGAGAGCTGGGTCTTGCCGTTCGCGATCGTGCTGATCGTGCCGCTCGGGGTGCTGGCGGCCCTCGTCGGCGTGATGCTGCGCGGCCTCGACAACAACATCCTGACCCAGATTGGCCTCATCGTGCTGATCGGCCTCGCCGCCAAGAACGCCATCCTGATCGTCGAGTTCGCCCGCCAGGCGGAGGACCGCGGCGAGGGCGTCGTCGACGCCGCGGTCGAGGCGTGCCGGCTCCGGCTCCGCCCGATCCTGATGACGGCGTTCGCCTTCATCCTCGGCGTCGTGCCGCTGATGATCGCCACCGGCCCCGGCGCCGAGATGCGCCAGTCGCTCGGCACCGCGGTGTTCTCCGGCATGCTCGGAGTGACGTTCTTCGGCCTCTTCCTGACCCCGGTGTTCTACGTGACGCTGCGCTCGATCTTCCCGCGTCGCCCCACCGCCGCCGAGGCGGATGCGCCGCATCCGGTTCCGGCCGACGGCGGCTGATCTCCGCCTTCAGGTGAGCGGGCGGCCGCCGTCGACGGGGATGACCGCGCCGGTGGTGAACGGCAGCAGCGTCGCCACCGCGACCACCGCCGCGCCGACCTCGCTCGGATGCGACAGGCGGCCGAGCGGCGTCAGCTCGACCTGGCGGTTGCGCCAGCCCTCGTCGAGGCCCTTCACGAACTCGGTGTCGACGAGGCCCGGCGCGACCGAGACGACGCGGATCGCCGGCGCGAGCGCCCGGGCGAGCGACTTCGTCAGGTTGTCGACCGCCGCCTTCGAGGCGCAGTAGGCGATGTTGCTGCCCATCCCGGTGGTGCCGGCGATCGAGGAGATGTTGACGACGAGCCCCCGCCCCTCGCGCGCCAGCAGCGGCCGGAACGCCCGCGTGGCGGCGATGACGCCGCGCACGTTGACCGCCAGGATGTCGTCGATCAGTGCGTCATCGAGGCCGTCGAGGTCGGCGTGCGCCACGAAGCGGGTGATGCCGGCGCAGTTGACCAGGATGTCGAGCCGGCCGTGCTCGGCCTCGACCGCGGCGGCGAGCGCCGCGAGGGCGGCCGAATCCGTCACCGGCGCCGGCGCGGCGCGGTGGCCCTCGCCGGGCAACGCGGCGGCGAGCGCGGTGGCGGCCGCCGCCGAGGACTGGTAGCCGACGACGACGGCGGCTCCCGCCGCCGCCAGCGCCCGCACGATGCTCGTGCCGATGCCGCCGGCGCCGCCGGTGACGACGGCGACCCGTCCTGCGAGCGACGTCCGCATGGGGTCTCCCTCCACGTCCACCAGCGCCACGGCTATCCGCCGCGCTTGTGGGCGACGAGCTGCATCAGCTTGCGGTCGCGCCAGGCGCGCCGTTCGGCGAGGTCCCCGACCGGAAGCGCCGCGCGCCGCTCGGCGGTGACGCGGCCGACGAGTTCCTCCGACCACGGCCGCGGCGCCGTGCGGTCCTGCGCGATCGCATGGTAGAGCGGCCCGAGCCGCGCCGCGTAGTCGGCGACGCCGCCCGGCGCGTTGAGGTCGATCGTCTCGAACGGCCCCATGAACGACCAGCGGTAGCCGAGGCCGTAGGACACCGTCTTGTCGATGTCGGCGGCCGTCGCGTAGCCCTCCTCGAACAGCGCCCACGCCTCGTTGAGGAGCGCGCCCTGCAGGCGGTTCAGGATGAAGCCCTCGACCTCGCGGGTGACGACCACCGGCACCTGGCCGACGCGCTCCATCAAATCGCGCACGGCGGGCACCACGGCCGGATCGGTCCACGGCGCCGGCACCAGCTCGACCACCGGCACGAGGTGCGGCGGGTTGACCGGGTGGGCGATCAGGAAGCGGCTGCGGTTGGCGCAGCCTTCGGTGAACGCCGAGGCCGGGATGCCGGAGCTCGAGCTGCCGACGATCGCCTCCGGCCGCATGGCGCGGTCGATCTCGAGCGACACGGCGGTCTTCACGTCGGTGCGCTCGAACACCGATTCCTGGACGTAGTCGGCGTCCGCCAGCGCCTCGGCGAGGCTGTCCGCGACCGAGATGCGCCCGAGCACCGCGTCGACGTCGTCGACGAGGCCGATGTCGCGCAGCTCGGCGAGGCTCGCCGCGATGTGGCCGAGCACGGAGGCGCGGATGCCGGCGTCGCCGTCGAAGATCCGCACGGTGGTGCCCGCGCGGGCGAAGACGATGGCCCAGCCCGAACCGACGAGGCCGGCGCCGACGATGGCGACCTTGTTGATGCCGGTCATGATCAGGCGACCCGCGAGCGTTCGCCGTCGGCGAGGCAGATCTCGGTGATCCGGAGCCCGTCGTCGGTGATGCGCGAGGGGAAGCGGTCGCGCAGGCGCTCCTCGTGGATCGGGATGATGCGGCGGGATTCGTAGCCGACCTGCTTCATCATCTCCTCGGTGGCGAGCACCAGGTTGGTCTGGCTGCCGACGGCGAGGCCGACCGGCACGTAGATCGGGTCGGGCGCATCGACGGCGCCGCCGGGACCCTCGATGTTCTCGAACACGTAGATGAGGTCGCCGGCGAGCACCCAGGTGTCGGCCGACTGCGCCGCGCCGTCGTTGCGCACCGTCACCCACATCGAGCCGTAGGTGTGGCTGTCGAAGGCGGCGTGGAGGTCGACGCCGGGCAGCACGTCCGGGCGGGCGCCGTCGATGGTGACGAGGCGGCGCTGGCGGGCGAGGTCGAGGCCGCGCACGATGTCGCCGGGGTCGACGGCCGTCATCATCCAGCGCATGCGGTCGGGCAGGGCCATCGCCCACGTCCACTTCGCGATCTCGCGCTCCTGGATGTAGAAGGTCGCCTTCGGGAAGTCCTCGACGTTGCCGAAATGGTCGAAGTGCGCGTGGGTGATGAACACCGTGTCGACGTCCTCCGGCGCCAGCCCGATGCTGCCCAGAACGACCTTCGGCGAGCGCCAGTTCTCGACGCCGAAGCGGTCGCCGAGCACCTTGCCGTAGTCCTTGTCGTTGTAGCCGACGTCGACCATCGCGGTGTGGCCGTTGCCCTTGATCAGGGCGTAGCAGTAGGGAAGCTTGACGAAGCCCTGGTTGTGCGCGCCGTACAGCACACCGCTCTTGTGGTAGTTCGTGACGTAGCTGTATTCGAGCACCCAGATCGAATAGTCGCTCATGTTCTTCCTCCCTGTCGCAACGCTGGAGTGGGCGCGCACGTGCAGCACGCCTGCCGGAAGTCGACCATCGTCAGGCCGGCCTCGATGTCGGACGCGCCCCTGAGGGTCGCATAGGCGGCCTTGATGCCGTCCGATGCGGCAGCCGGCGCCGAAGCGCCGCCGGCCGCCTCGCCGAGGCGCTCGAACGCCCGCAGCGTCTCCGCGATCTGCCGCCGGGCCCGCTCGAGCCGCGCCTTGTGCGCGGCGAGGCCGCCCGGGGCGGCGAGCGCGGCGAGCGCCGCCTCGGCCTCGGCGAGGCGGCCGTCGGCGACCGCGAGGTCCGGCAGGTCGAGGATCTCCCGCCGGCCGCTCACCTCGACGAGGATGAGGAGCCCGGCGAGCTGGCCGATCAGGCAGCGCAACGTGTCGTAGACGGCGGCGGCGCCGACGCGGTAGGCGACGACCGCGTCCGGTGCGTCCCTTCCCGCCGAAGGGACGGCCACGTCCTCGGCCGCGCTCGCGGCGAAGCGGCCTGGCTCGGCCATCATCGCGCAGTCCTGGCGGTGGATGGTCACCGCGCGGTCGAGCAGCGCGCGGCCGGCCGCGTCAGGGCGCATGGCGATCCCTCGTCGTCTGCCGCTCGACGAGCCCGGCCGGCGGAATGCGCTGCACGAACGGCTCGGCGGTCGCGTGCGTCGCGAGCTTGCGGGCGATCTCGACGGTGCTCTTCAGCATCGCGTCGACCGGCTGGCGCACCGTCGTCAGGGCGTGCGACGGCCAGGCCGCCATCGCGATGTCGTCGAAGCCGACCACCGACAGGTCCTCGGGGATCGAGAGCCCGAGCTCGCGGCGTACCCCGTCCATGAAGCCGATCGCCAGGATGTCGTTGGCGCAGAACACGCCGTCCGGCCGCGGGCCGAGCGCCCCGAAGGCGGACGCGGCGGCGTAGCCCGCCTCGTAGGAGAACAGCCCCGCCTCGATGCACGCCGGCGCGTCGAGGCCGCGCGCGACGGCGCGCTCGACGAAGCCGGTCCGGCGCTCGAGGTTGGTCGAGGCGTCCGGTCGGGCGGCGACGTAGGCGAGCCTGCGGTGGCCGCGGTCGATCAGGAAATCGGCCACCTGCGCGCCGCCGATCAGGTTGTCGCAGGTGACGCCGAAGGAATTGCCGTCGTTCGACAGGCGGTTGAAGAAGATCACCGGCGTGCCCGTCTCGCCGCACTCGCGGCGCGCCGCCGAGGAGAGCGTCGAGGCGAGGATGATCGCCATGTCCGGCTGATAGGTGAGGAGCAGGCGGACGGCGTCGTCGATGTCGCCGGAGGCGGAGGCCGCCACCAGCATGACGTTCATGTCGATCGCCCGCAGGTCCTCGGTCAGCCGCGTCACCACCTCCGGATAGAACGGGTTGGTGATGTCGGAGACGACGAGGCCGACGATGCTGGTGCGCTTGGTGATCAGGCTGCGGGCGAACGGGTTCGGCCGGTAGCCGATCTCCGCCGCCCGCGCCAGCACGAGGTCGCGCGTCTGCTGGGCGATGATCGCGTGCGGGTGGAAGGCTCGCGAGACCGTCGAGACGGACATGCCGAGGTCGCGCGCCAGGTCCTTGACCGTCAGGCGCGGCTTGCGACCCTTGTCCCTGCCAGGCGCGTCCCTCGTGGACATGCGGTCCCTCCGTCAGCGAGCCTTCCGTCGCCTCAGGCGGCGTTGCGGCCGCCGAATCGGCGGACCCGGATGTTCGCCTGCTCGGCATGGCCGTGGAAGCCTTCCAGCATGCAGAGGCGCGAGCAATATTCGCCGACGAGCGCGCTCGCCTCGTCCGTCAGGACGCGCTGGTAGGTGCACGTCTTCAGGAACTTGCCAACCCACAGCCCGCCGGTGTAGCGCGCCGCCTTCTTGGTCGGCAGCGTGTGGTTGGTGCCGATCACCTTGTCGCCGTAGGCGACGTTGGTGCGCGGGCCGAGGAAGAGCGCGCCGTAGTTCGTCATGTTGGCGAGGAAGTAGTCCGGGTCGCGCGTCATCACCTGCACGTGCTCGGACGCGATGCGGTCGGCCTCGACCACCATCTCCTCGTAGCTGTCGCAGACGATGACCTCGCCGTAGTCGTTCCACGCCTGGCGGGCGATCTCGGCGGTCGGCAGCACCGCGAGCTGGCGCTCAACCTCGGCCATCGTGCTGCGGGCGAGCTTCTCGGAGTTCGTCAGCAGCACCGCCGGCGAGGTGGGACCGTGCTCGGCCTGGCCGAGAAGGTCGGTGGCGCAGATCTCGCCGTCGACGGTCTCGTCGGCGATCACGAGCGTCTCGGTCGGGCCGGCGAAGAGGTCGATGCCGATGCGGCCGTAGAGCTGGCGCTTCGCCTCGGCGACGAAGGCGTTGCCGGGGCCGACCAGCATGTCGACCGGGGCGATCGTCTCGGTGCCGATCGCCATCGCGCCGATCGCCTGGACACCGCCGAGCACGTAGATCTCGTCGGCGCCGGCGAGGTGCATGGCGGCGACGATCGCCGGGTGCGGGCCGCCCTGGAACGGCGGCGCGCAGGCGACGATGCGCTCGACGCCGGCGACCTTCGCGGTGACGACGCTCATGTGGGCCGAGGCGACCATCGGATACTTGCCGCCCGGCACGTAGCAGCCGACGGCGTTGACCGGGATGTTCTTGTGGCCGAGCACGACGCCCGGCAGCGTCTCGACCTCGAGGTCCAGAATGCAGGCGCGCTGCTTCTCGGCGAAGTTGCGCACCTGGGCCTGGGCGAAGCGGATGTCCTCGAGGTCCCGCGCGGAGACCTTGGACAGCGCGGCCTCGATGTCGGCCGGGCTCAGCCGGAAGCTCTCCGGCGACCACTTGTCGAAACGCTCGGACAGGTCGCGCACGGCGGCGTCGCCGCGGCTCTCGATGTCGGCCAGGATGCCTTCCACCGTGGCGCGGACCTTCGCGTCGTTTGCCGCCACCGCGCTGGAATCCTGACCGCGCTTCAGATACTTGGCCATCGTCTTTCCTCGTCTCGACAGGGGGGCGGCGGACGGCCGGGGCCGTCCGCCGGAGTGCGTCAGGGCTTCACCGTCGCGGTCACGTCGGTCAGCTTGTAGAGATCCGCCGGCGGCTCGCAGCTCTGGCAGTTGATGCCCGGCTCGTTCGGGGCCTTCACCACCTCGGCCGGCAGCGGCTGGATGGTCGCGCCCGGGGTCGGCTTGCCCTCGAGGGCCGAGGAGAGCGTCAGCTCCGGCAGGAGCACGGGGTTGAACACCTCGGTGACGAAGGACGACGGCACCTTGCCCTCGGGGAAGGCGTTGCAGCCGTTCTCGAAGGTGTCGCCCTCGCAGACCTTCACCTTGTCGGCCGGCACCCACGGCAGCGGGTACTGGATGTTGGTCGGCTCGAGCTCACGCTTGCCGGTGAGGATCTCCATCATCAGCTTGAAGGCATAGCCCGACTGCGCCGGCGGAGAGCCGGAGGAGACACCCTTGAGGCCCTTCGCCTGCATCTCCGGGTTGGCGAGCGCCAGCCGGAAGCCGTTCGAGTTCTCGCCGGTCATCGGCACCAGCCGCGGGCCGGCGTCGAGGAGCGCCTGGATCGCGCCGTACTCGCCGGCCTGCGCCCAGATGCCGTCGACGTCCGGATGGGCGGCGAGCGCCTTGGCGGTCTCCTGCTGCGTCGTGCGGTCGTCCCAGTAGGAATAGTACTCGGACACCACTTCGATGCCCGGATACTGGTTGAAGATGTGCATCGCCCCGTCGGTGTGGCGCTTGTCGACGGAGTTGCCCGGCACGCCGCGGCTGAGGAAGATCTTGCCCTTGCCGCCAAGCTCGTTGACCAGCGCCTGGGCGGTGTTCTCGCCGAAGCCCGAGGTGATGTAGCTGACGTTGTAGGCGCACGGCTCGGTGACGGTGGCGTCGTAGCTGAAGAACAGCACGCCCTCGTCGCAGCCGCGCTTGATGACGCGGTTGAGCGCGGTCGAGGAGATCGGGAACGACACGATGCCGTCGGCGCCCGCCTCGATCATGCTCTCATAGGCGGAGATCTGCGCCTGCGGATCGGTGCCCGAGATCACCTCGATGAGCTCGACCTGCTTGTCGTAGGGCGGCGTCGCGGCGAGCGCCTTGACGATGTTGGCGGCCTCCGACTGCCAGGAATTGCCCGAGTAGCTGAGGCTCAGATAGATCTTGAACTTCTTGTCGGCATCCTGGGCGCTGGCGCCGCCGACGAGGCCGGCGATGGTCAGCATCGCCGTCGTGCACAGCACCGCCGCCTTGGAAGCGGTTTTCCACTTTGTCATGTCACGTCTCCTCCTTCCGATATCCCGGCCATCGCCGGGCGCTTTTGGTGAGAACGTTCTCACCGGTACGCGGCGAACCTCGCCGCGTCAGATCTTCAGCTTCGCCCGGGCCGTCGCAGCCGGGCGAAGAGCTCCTCTCTGAGGAAGAACAGGGCGGCGACGATGATTCCGCCCTCGATCACGGTGCGCCAGCCCTGCTCGAGGCCGATCGCCGCGATCACGGTACCGAGCGTCGTCAGCAGCACCGCCCCGCCGACGGTGCCGACGAAGCTGCCGCTGCCGCCGAGGATCGACGAGCCGCCGATGACGACCGCGGCGATCGAGGGCAGCATGTAGTTGTCGCCCATCCGGAGCGTCGCGCCGTTGGCGTAGCCGACGAGCATCATGCCGACGAAGCCGGCGCAGGCGGCGCTGACGACGTAGGCGGTCACCGTCACCGCGCCGACCGAGACGCCCGCGACCCGCGCCGCCTCGGGGTTGGCGCCGACCGCGTAGAGCCTCCGGCCGAGCACCGTGCGGCTCTGCACGACCCAGCCGGCGACGGCGAACAGCACGACGAAGTAGACGACCGCCGGGATGCCGAGCCACGTCGTCTTCATCAGCGCCGTCAGCGCGTCGGGCGATGAGCCGCGCGGCGTGCCGCTGGTGTAGCCGAGCGCCGCCGAGGCGAGGATGATCGAGGTCGCCATCGTCATGATGAACGGCGGGATCTTCAGGACCGTGACCCCGACGCCGTTGAAGGCGCCGAGGAGGCCGCAGACCGCGAGGATCGCCGGCAGGAGATACCAGGCGTCCGGGTTGCCGGCGCCGACCCAGGTGGTGGAGAGCACGCCGCCCACGGTGATCAGCGCCGGGATCGACAAATCGAGGCCGCCGACGAGGATCACGAGCCCCTGCCCGAACGACAGCACGATCAGGAACGAGGCGAGGGTCAGCACCGTCAGCACCTGGCTCCACGAGCCGAGCGCCGGGCTGACGAAGCGCGAGCCGAGGATGAGCACCACGCTCAGCCCGAACACGACGATGCCGTTGATGGTCTCCTTGCCGACGCCGCCGGAGCGGCGCAGGTCGGCCGAGGCCTGGAAGCCGGCGGAGGTCTGCCGCGAGGCGCTCATCGGGTCGCTCCCACGCCGAGGAGCCGCGGCACGGCGCGGCCGAACAGGATGGCGGCGATCAGCACGAAGCCCTGGAAGATGCCGGTGTAGAACGACGACACGCCGCCGGAGAACAGCACCTTCTGCAAGAGCATCAGGCTGCCGGCGCCGATGATCGAGCCGACGAGGCCGCCGCGGCCGCCGGAGAGCGAGGTGCCGCCGAGCGCCACCGCCGCGAAGACGAGCATCAGGAAGGGCGCGCCGGCGTTCGGGTTGCCGGTCGCCGTCTGGGCGCTCAGCATGAAGCCGGCGACGCCGTAGAGCATGCCGGCGCCGACGAAGGCGACGAAGCGGACGCGCCGGACCGAGACGCCGGAGAGCATCGCCGCCTGCTCGTCGGCACCGACCGCGTAGAGGCCGATGCCGGTGTCGGTGCGCGCGAACACGAGCCAGAGGAGCGCGACGGCGAGCACCACGAGACCGGCGACCGGCACGACGCCGAACAGCCGGTCGGTGAGCTCGTAGCTGACCCAGTCGGCGACCATGCCGCCCGGCGCGTCGAGCACGACGAGGGCGAGGCCCTGGCAGACGATCATCGTGCCGAGCGTCGCGGCGATCGTCTGCAGCCGGAGCACCGCGACGAGCCAGCCGTTGACCGCGCCGACGGCCGCGCCGATGGCGCAGCAGCCGAGGAGGCTCAGCACCGCGCCGCCGGGGCCCTGCAGCGGGTAGACCGCCATGAACACGTTGGTGAGCGAGACGACGCCGGCGACCGAGAGGTCGAAGCCGCGGGCGAGCACCACCAGCGTCTCGCCGGCGGCCGCGATGGCGAGCGGCGCGGCATTGTTGACGAGGCTGGTGAAGGTCGAGGCGGAGAGCGCCCGCGGCTCCCAGATCGCATAGAGCACGTAGAGGACGACGTAGAGCAGCCCGACGATCGCCGCGCCGCTGGTGAAGGCGCGCACCAGCGCGGATCGCCGCATGGTCCTGTCCCGGTCGAGGGTGCCGATGGGGATCGCGCTCATGCCGGCACCGCCACGGAAGCGGCACCGCGCGGCGCGCCGGCGTGGCCGACGAGCGCGCCGACCAGCCGCTGCTCCTCGAGGTCGTCGCCGGCGTGCTCGGAGAAGATCCGGCCGCCGTAGAGCACCAGGCAGCGGTGGGCGAGATCGATGATCTCCGGCAATTCCGAGGAATAGAACAGCACCGAGCCGCCCTCCTCGGCGAAGCGCCGGATGGCGGCGTAGATCGACTGCTTGGTGCCGACGTCGACGCCGCGCGTCGGATCGAACAGGAGGAGCGTGCGCGCGCCGGTGAGCAGCGTGCGGGCGAGCAGCGCCTTCTGCTGGTTGCCGCCGGAGAGGTCGGCGATCGGGAACGACAGGTAGCGCTCGGCGAGATCGACGCTCGCCGCCACGCCCGCCGCCGAGCGCTCCTCGAGCGCCCCCCAGACGAAGCCGCCGCGGGCGATCCGCCCGGCGACCGGCAGGGTGATGTTGCCCGCCGCCGTGAGGCTCGACAGGATGCCCTCGGTCTTGCGCTCCTCGGGCAGGTAGGCGATGCCACCGCCGGCCTTGAGCGCGGCACGCGGGTTGCGGATCGAGACCGGACGGCCGTCGATGCGGATCGATCCTGAGGCCGGGCGCGCGAGGCCCGCCAGCATGCGGAAGAGGTCGCGCTGGCCCTGGCCTTCGAGCGCCGCGACGGCGAGCACCTCGCCCTGGCGCAGCGTGAAGGAGACGTCCTTGAGGGTGCCGCCGGCGAGGCCGTCCGCCTCGATGACGGCCGGCGCCGCCGCGGTGGCCCGGCGGGCGTGCGCCTCGCCGCGGACGGCGCGGCCGACCATCATCTCGAAGATGTCGGCGTCCGAGGCCCCGGCGAGATCGACGGTGGCGATGCTGCGGCCGTTGCGCAGCACCGTCGCCCGGCCGCACAGGGCGCGGACCTCGGCGAGGCGATGCGAGATGTAGAGCACCGCGACGCCGCGGGCGGTCGCCTGGCGGACGAGGCCGAACAGCCACTCGACCTCCGCCAGCGCCGCGGTCGGCTCGTCGAGCACGAGCACCTTGGTCGCGTGCTCCATCGCCCGGACGATCTCGAGCCGCTGCCGGTCGGCGAGCGCGAGCGCCCCGACGGGGCCGGCCGGGTCGATGCGCGCGAGGCCGTAGCGGGCGAGGATGTCGGTCGCGGCGGCGCGCGCCGCACCGGCCGAGGCGAGCCCCGCGAAGCCGCGTGGCTGGCGCGGCAGCATCAGGTTCTCGGCGACCGAGAGGTTGGGGAGGAGGCTCAGTTCCTGAAAGGCGGTGGCGACGCCGCCGGCCCGCGCGTCGAGGATCGAGCGCGGATGGAACGGCGCCCCGGCGAGCCGCATGGTGCCGCCGTCCGGCTGCACGACGCCGCTCAGCACCTTGACGAGGGTCGACTTGCCGGCGCCGTTCTCGCCGAGGAGCGCATGCACCTCGCCGGCGCGCAGCGCGAGATCGAGCCGCTCGAGGGCGACGGTCGCACCGTAGGATTTGGAGACGCCTTCGACCGCGAGGGCGGTCTGCCCGTTGGTGTTCATCCGCCCTCCCCAGGCCGGTGGTTCTTTGCTGAGAACCTTCTCCGAGAACGTTCTCATCGTTATTTGCAACGAACCGGATGTCAAGGGCGCTCGATCGGAGGGACGTCGTCGCGCGCAGTCGCGGTCCGCGTCGCGGCTCGCCGACCGCCACCTGCGGATGCACCGGAGGCGGCCATTTGCGGCGCCGGGGATGGGCGGATTGTCGCGGCGGCGACGGCCGAAGACGGCGGCGGGCGAAGGTCGGGTGCGTTGCCGGAGGCGGCCTGGAGCACGACTTTGGAGCGATCTCCGATTGACCGGACGATTCCGTCCGGTCGGAAAGCGCTAGGGCTCCGGCACCCCGTCGTGCGCCGTCTCGGTCTCCGGCGGGTCGAGGGGGATCGTGCGGCGGGTGCCGGCGCGTTCCAGGACGACCTCCTTGCGGGCGATGCGGGCGAGGCGCCAGCCGTCGATCTCGTCGTCGAGGCGGACGCGGCGCGGCGTCGGGTCGGCGGCGAGCGCGAGCACGGCGAGCGGGTCCTGCGGGCCGAGGATGACACCGACGAGGCGGATCGCCGCCTCCGCGGGGGCGGGCGCGGCGTCGGCGACGAGCTCGGGCGGGCGGGCGGCGCGGAACAGCGCCGGGCCGGCGTCGGCGGGCGCGGGGCCAGGCTCCGCGACCTCCGGCGCACCGGGATCGGCCGGCACGGCATCCGCCTCCCGAGCAGTCGTCGCCGCCGGCACCTCCGGCACGGCGACGCCGCGCCAGACGAGCCCGGCGAGACCCACGGTCGCGGCGAGGAGGAGGAAGCGGACGAGCGTCACGGCGGCGCGTCCCCGGCGAGGCTGGCGTACGCGCCGACTGTCGCGGCGATCTCGATCGCCTCGCCTTCGCCGAGCCGGGAGACGCGCAGGTCCTCGACGAAGAGGTCGGGCACGGCGGCCTCGATGGCGAGGAGGAGCGGCGCGAGGCTCGCCGCCGGCGCCTGCACGGTGATCGCCCGGCGCACCGTCCGGAAACCGCCGGCCGGCACGGCGGGGAGCGGCCGGTCCATCACCTCCGTCGCCCCGTTCGCGGCGAGGAGGCCCGCGAGGATCTCCTCGAGGCGCGCCTGCGCCGCCAGCTCCCCGTCGGCGACGATCGAGCCGCCGGCGGCGCCGCCCGCCTCGAGCGCAGCGAGACGGGCCGTGAGGAAGGCGAGGTTCGGCCGCTCGGCCTGGAGCTTCGCCAGCCGGTCACGCAGCGCCGCGATCTCGGCCGCGAGGTCGCCGAAGGCGCCGGCGACCGGCAGGGCGACGGCGAGGACGACGAGGAGCGCGCACGCCGCGGCGAGGCCGTAGGCGAGGAGCCGGTGGCGGCGGTCGGGGCCGGATACGGCGGCCGTCATCGCGCCCCCTCCCCGGCCGCCGCGAACGCCCACTCGAAGCGGCGACGGCCGTCGGCGAGGTCGGAGAGCGGCCGAACCGGCCCGGCCGCGGCGATGACGCCGTTGCTCGGCGCGAGGACGGGCGGGGCGGTGTCGACGAGGACGAGGCGGCCCCTGCCGCCCGCCCAGTGCAGCGCCTCCACCTCGGCCGTCTCCGGCAGGGCGGCGGCGAGGGCCGACACCACCGCCGAGACCGGCCGCGCCGCGGCGCGCCGCTCGGCGAGGAAAGTGTCCGCCGCCTCGAGCGCGGCGATGCGCCGGGTGAGGTCGCCCGCCTCGCGGCGCACCGCCACCTCGGCCTTCAGGACCTCCGTCAGCGCCGCCCGCTCGGCCTCGCCGGCGCGCCACGCCATGCCGCCGTAGACGACCGCGAGCAGGCCGACCGCGAGGGCGAGCGCCGCATCGAGGCGGCGGCCGCGGTGGCGGCGCGCCGCGCGCCGCCCGTCGAGGGTGACGACCGTCGGGCCGAGGCGCAGCGCCGCCGGCGGCAGCCCGGCCGCGCCGCACGCCTCGACGGTCGGCTGCAGCGCCGCCTTCGCGACGAGGCGGATCACGACCTCGGCGCGCGCGGCGCGCACCGACGCGACCCGCGCCGTCCAGAACACCTCGTCGGCGGCGAACGGCGTCCACTGCGGCAGCCCGAAGCGCACGGCGTCGTCGACGGCGCGGGCGGCGGCGGCCGGGATCTCCTGGCGCTTCTCGAGGAGAAGCGTCGGCGGCACGTCGAGCACCACCGGCGCCCGGCCGGCGGCATGGCGCAGCCGCGCGAGGCCCACACCGCCCGCCTCCGGCACCGCGGCCGTGGCGAGCGGCTCGGCCGCCTGCGGTGCGGCGTAGAGGCGGACGGCGAGGCGCTCGCCCTCGGCCGTGACGCGGACGATCCGGCGGTCGCCGACGAGGAGGCGGGCGACGGCGGGCGGCAGCGGCAGGGCGAGCCCGGCCCGCCACCAGGCGAGGAAACGCGCCACGCGGGGGGCAAGCCCCGGCGGCACGAGCCGGGCCAGCGCCTCGCGGGCGGCGCCGATGGTCGCGCGGCTAGCCAAGGGCCGCCTCGTTCATCTCGAGGATCGCCGACAGCATGGCGTAGATGATGAGGCCCGCGACGAGGCCGAAGCCGACGGTGAGCGCCGGGCCGATCGCCGTGGTGATCGTCTCGAGGCGCCGCCGCACGCGCTTTTCGAGGAGGCCGGCGGCGTTGCCGAGCGTCTCGGCGAGGCGGCCGGTGCGCTCGCCCATCCGCACCAGCACCGCGACGTCCGGCGGCAGGCGGCCGCCGGCCGACGCCGCCTCGGCGAGCCCCGCGCCGTGCAGCACCCGGCGGTGTGCCTCGGTGAAGTCGGCGAGGAGGGCGCGGTTCTCGATCGTCCGCTCGGCGAGCGGCAGCGCGCGCGCCAGCGACACGCCGCCGGCGAGGAGGGCCGAGAGCGCCCGGCAGTAACGCCCGAGATCGATCGCCACCAGGATCGGCCCGAGCCCCGGCAGGCCGAGCACCGCCCGGTCGATCGCCCGCCGCCCCGACGCGAGCCGGCGGGCGAGGACGAAGGCAACGGCGAGCCCGGCCGCGAGCGCGGCGAGCGCCGGCCCGAAGGCGCGCAGGAACCGGCTCGTCGCCACCACCGCGGCGGTCGCCGTCGGCAGCGAGCGCCCGGGCTCGGCCTCGACGAGCGCCTCGAGGTTCGGCACCACGACGACGAGGAGCACCAGGATGGCGGCGAAGGCCGTCACCGTCAGGCAGGCCGGGTAGACGAGCGCACCGGAGATGCGCTCGCGAAAATCGCGCGCCCGCTCGAGATCCTCGGCGAGGCGACCCATCGTCGGCCCGAGGTCGCCCGAGGCCTCGCCGGCGCCGACGATCGCGAGATAGGAGGCCGGGAAGGTGCCCTGCCGGTCGAGCGCGTCGTGGAAGGTGGCGCCGGTGCGCACGAGGTCGGCGACCGCCGCCACGACGCGGCGCACCGGCTCGCGCCGCGCGCCCTCGGCCGACAGCGTCAGCGCCTCGTGCAGGGCGATACCGGCGGTGAGGAGCCCGGCCCACTCCTGCGTCAACGACACCAGCTCGCGCGGCCGGATCGGCGGCCCGAAGGCGATGTCGCGCGTGAGCAGCGCCCACAGCGAGCTCGCCGTGCGCTCGGGCGCGATACGGGTGGCGAGCTTGCCCTCGCCGGCGAGGAGGCGCGCCACCGCCTCGGCGCTCGCCGCCTCGACGACGCCGTCGTGGCGGGCGTTGTCGGCATCGACGGCGGCGAAGCGAAAGCGCGCCATCACCCGGCCCCCGCGACGCGGAAGACTTCCGAAAGGCTCGTCGCCCCGGCGCGCGCCTTGGCGAGGCCGTCGGAGCGAAGGTCGACCATGCCCTCGGCGCGGGCGAGCGCCGCGATCGAGGCCTCGTCGGCGCCGGCCATCAGGCGCGCGCGGAGCGCATCCGTCATCGGCAGGAATTCTGCGATGGCGACCCGGCCGCGATAGCCGGTGCCGTTGCAGCGCTCGCAGCCGACCGCCTCGTACGCCACGGCCTCGTGGGCTACGGACTCTTGGGCGACGGCCTCTCCGGCGACGGCCGCCTCGCCGAGCAGCGTCGCCGCGAACGCCGACGGCCGCCGGCAATCGGGGCAGAGCCGGCGGACGAGGCGCTGCGCCATCGCCCCCTGCACGGTGGAGGCGAGCAGGAACGGCTCGACCCCCATGTCGACGAGGCGCGGCAGCGCGCCGGCCGCCGTGTTGGTGTGCACCGTCGCCAGCACCAGGTGGCCCGTCAGCGCCGCCTGGGTGGCGACGATCGCCGTCTCGCGGTCGCGGATCTCGCCGACCATGATGACGTCCGGGTCCTGGCGCAGCACGGCGCGCAGCGCGTGCGCGAAGTCGAGGCCGATCCGCCGCGACACCTGGATCTGGTTGATGCCTTCGAGGTGGAACTCGACCGGGTCCTCCACCGTGACGATGTTGCGCTCCGGCCCGGCGAGGCGGCGCAGCGCCGCATAGAGCGTCGTCGTCTTGCCCGAGCCGGTCGGGCCGGTGACGACGACGAGCCCGTGCGGCACCGCGAGCGCCGCCTCGAACGCCGCGACGACGTGCGGCGAGAGCCCGAGCGGCGCGAAGTCGAGCGGCACCGCGGCGCGGTCGAGCAGGCGCAGCACCACCCCCTCGCCGTGCGCGTGCGGCATGGTGGCGACGCGCAGGTCGAGCTCGCGGCCGCGCGCGCCGACCCGGATGCGGCCGTCCTGCGGCAACCGCCGCTCGGCGATGTCGAGGCCCGACATGATTTTGACCCGCGAGATCACCGCCGCGTGGAGATCGGGCGGCGGCGGCTCGAGGTCACGCAGAATGCCGTCGACGCGCAGGCGCAGCCGCGAGCCGGCGGCCGTCGCCGAGAGGTGGATGTCGGAGGCGCCGAGCTCGACCGCCCGTTCGATGACGGCGTTGACGAAGCGGACGACCGGCGCGTCGCTCGCGAGATCGCGCAGCCGGTCGAGGTCGTCGCGCAGCGCCGCGGCGTTGCCGGGCGCGGCCGCCCCTGCGGCCCCCTCGGCCGTCTCGGCGGCGGCGAGCCGCTGCAAGGCCGCCTCGAGGTCGGCCGGCCGGGCGAGCCGCACCTCGACCATGAGCCCGGTGCGGGCGGCGACCGCCGCCGGGGTGAAGCGGTCGAGCGGGTCCTCGATGGCGAGGACGAGGCGGCCTCCCGCGACGGCGATCGGCAGGCAGCGCGCCGTCTTCAGGAACGCCGGCGCCAGCCGCTCGACGGGCGGCGGCTCGCCGGCGAGCTCGGCGGCGGCGACGACCGCGAGCCCGGCGACGGCGCTCCACGCCGCGATCAGCGCGTCGTCGGCGACGAGGCCGAGGCGGTTCAGCACCCGGTCGAGCCGCATCCCCTCGCTCGCCGCCGCCTGGCGCGCCCGCTCGAGCGCCGGCGCCGCGACATGCCCCCCGGCGACGAGCCGCGCGACGACCGCCTCGACCATCGCCGCCGGGTCGTCGAGGATCGCCGCATCCGCGGCCTGGCCGGCCGCCACCCCGCTCATCGCAGCCTCCGCGCGCCGGTCGCCTCGGATCTCGCCGCCCACCTCATGGCCGGGCGATCGCATCTGCGGAGGGGGACGCTCGCGGTTGCCTCTCTTCCCTTCGCCACCTTGTCTTCCCTTCGCCCCGCCAACTCGCCTTTTGGCGAGTTGGCCCCCGATCGAGTGGCGAAGTCGGCAACAGCCGACTTCGCTTGCGGGGAGAAGGTGGCGCGTAGCGCCGGATGAGGGGCGCCATACGATCGACGTCCCGGCCGGAGCCAGTGCAACGCACCGTCTCGCCGTGCCCCCCTCACCCGGCGTCGCTGCGCTCCGCCACCCTCTCCCCGCAAGCGGGGCGAGGGGAAGGCCAGTCCCTCATGTTCGATCACCCAGCCCCTCACGGCGCCCCTCCCCTGCGGCAGGCCGGCTCGTGCGGCATGGCGAGGCAGGCCTGGGGAAGCTCGGCCGTCGTCCGCACCACGATGTCGACCGGCGGCCCCAGCGCCGGCAGGTCGACTCGGAGCAGCACCCCCTTCGGCAAGAGCCGCGGCCAGCGCCAGCCGCCCTGCCAGACCGCCGGCGCGCCGCCGCGCCCGCCGAAGTAGGCAAAGGTCAGCGCGCGCGCCCCTTCGAGCACCACCTCCCGTCGCGTCTCGCCCGTCTCCGCGTCCGCCCACGCGAGCACGAGGTCGGCCGTCTCGCCGGCGGCGACGACCTCGAGCGTCATCGGCCGCGGCCGGTCGAACAGCAGGATCGCCGGACCACGCGTCAGCAGCGTCAAGCTCGTCGGGGTGCCGGGCGGCGCCTCGCCGCGGTCCGCCCGCACGTCCGGCAGGGCGTTGCCGACCACGGCGCGCATCACCGTCGCCGCGGCGAGCAGGCTTTCGCGCGCCGCCGCCTCGCCGCCCGCCCGCGCCTCCAGTCGCCGCGTCGTCGCCGTCAGCCCGGCGACCGCCGACACCGCGAGCCCGGCCACCGCCACCGCCACCAGCACCTCGACCAGCGTGAACCCGGCGCGGGCGCGGCGCCTCGTCCCGCCCGCCCGGCGCCGGCGGAGCCTCGCGCGAGCGCCGCCTGCCACGCAGCCGGCGTGGTCTCGCACCGCCGCGCTCACAGCGGCCCCCCGAGCATCCGGAGCGACTTCAGCTCCACCGGCCCGGTGCGCGCCCGCGCCGGCGTCACCCGAACCGTCACCGCCAGGAGCTCGGCCGGGTCGCCCTCCTCCTGCACCCCGGCCTCGCGGTGCGACACGATCTCGATCGCCCAGGCGGCGCCGTCGGCGAGCCGGCCGGCGAGGCGCCCCGGCCCGAGCGGCACGTCGAGGCCGACGCGGTTCAGGATCGCCTCCGCCGCGACCGTCGCCCGAAGCCGCGCCGTCGCCCGCGCGCCGCGCTCCGCCCCGGTCGAGAACACCATCGCCGCCGCCCCGGCGACCAGCGCCAGCACCGCCAGCGCCACCAGCGCCTCGATCAGCGAGAAGCCGGCGCGGGACGCGCGACGGACCGGCGCGAAACCCGCGACCGCCTGAGCTTTGCCGACCGGACCGTCACCGCGGCGGGTCATGGTCGATGCGCCCGGTGAGCCAGGAGACGCGGCGCGACAGCGTCGCCGCGCCGTTGGAGACCTCGACGAGCCCGCCGCTGCTCGACCCGTCCGGCAGGAAGGCGATGGTGCCGGCGGAGACCGAGCCGCCTGCCGCACCCCGCTCCGCCCCGGCGTCGCCGCTCGCGCCGGATACCGCGGCGGCCGGCGTCGCGAACGCCTTCGCCGCCCCGGCGCCCGATGTCGGTACAGGCGCCCGGCCGCTGGCGGTCGGCGCGCCGCCGATCACCCCGACGAGGCGGACCGTGATCCCGGCCGGCACCGCGGCCCAGAGATCGAGCTCCGGACTGCCAACGCGCCGGCCCTCGAGCCGCACCGTCGTCACCGCGCCCGAAAGCCCCGCGTCCCGCGCCCGCTCGATCACCCGGTCGACCTCCGCCGCCGCCCGCTCCAGCCGCGCCCGCCCCGTCCACGCCGGCACCGCCGCCCCCACCGCAACCGCCGCCAGCCCGGCAATCGCCAGCGCGATCAGCACTTCCAGGAGCGTGAAGCCGCGGGTCCGCGCATCTCCCCTCATGCCCCACCTCACAACCCAGACAACAATCCGTCGAGAGAATACAACCATAAGGTATGGATTGCCACGTCCACTCGCCACCGCTGGGGCGATCGATCGGGAATGCGCCTCTCATTCGCGCAACGGGAAGCGCCGTGCGCACGGGGTGGAGTCCGCATCCGGCCGGGTGCGCCGGCCCCCGGCGGCACGCGCGAGCGTTCCGCGACCGTCTCGACGGCCGCGCTCGCCTACCGAGCTATCCGACGTTTCAAGGTGATGGTGGCTGGGGCGCCAGGATTCGAACCTGGGAATGGCGGTACCAAAAACCGCTGCCTTACCACTTGGCGACGCCCCATCGCGGGGCCGGCCGGGCGGCGCGTGGCCGCCCGGCCGGTCGCCGGAGGTGGCCTCCTTCTAGCCGCAGCGTGGGCCGGGCCGCAAGCGCGGCGCCGCGATCGGTCTCCCGGCGGGCGGGAGCGCGACGGAAGGCGGCACCCTTCGTGCGGCCGAGGCGCTTCACAGCGCGCCCGGAAATGCTCTAGGAGTGGCGGGCTGGAACGGGCCGCGGGCGGCGGCGAAGCGGGAGCGTGAATCATGGCCGAGGCGCTGAACGGCAAGCTCGTCACGGTGTTCGGCGGGTCCGGGTTCGTCGGCCGCCACGTCGTGCGCGCGCTGGCGCGCCAGGGCTGGCGCATCCGCGTCGCCGTGCGGCGGCCCGACCTCGCCGGCTTCCTGCAGCCGCTCGGCGTCGTCGGCCAGATCCAGCCGATCCAGGCGAACCTGCGCTACCGCTGGACCGTCGACCGCGCCGTCGACAGCGCCGACGCGGTGGTGAACCTCGTCGGCATCCTCGCCGAGAGCGGCCGCCAGAGCTTCGAGGCGGTGCAGAGCTTCGGCGCCCGCGCGGTGGCCGAGGCGGCCCGCGCCGCCGGCATCACCAACGTCGTGCACGGCTCGGCGATCGGCGCCGACCCGGCCTCGCCCTCGCTCTACGGCCGCACCAAGGCGGCCGGCGAGGCGGCGATGCTGGCCGCGGTACCCGGTGCCGTGATCCTCCGGCCGTCGATCGTGTTCGGACCCGAGGACGACTTCTTCAACCGCTTCGCCGCGATGGCGCGGCTGATGCCGTTCCTGCCGGTGGTCGGACCGGACACCCGCTTCCAGCCGGTGTTCGTCGGCGACGTCGCCGCCGCGGCGGCGCTCGCGGTCAACGGCGGCGCCAGGCCCGGCACCGTCTACGAGCTCGGCGGCCCGGAGGTGAAGACCTTCCGCGAGTGCCTCGAGCTCGTCAACGCCGAGACCGACCGCAGCCGGCCGATCGTCGCGATCCCGTTCCCGATCGCCCGCCTGCAGGCGCGGCTGATGGCGCTGATGCCGAAGCCGCCGCTGACGGTCGACCAGGTGCGGCTGCTCGAGCGCGACAACGTCGTCTCCGAGGCCGCGCGCGCCGAGGGGCGGACCCTCGAAGGCCTCGGGCTGACGCCGACCAGCCTCGCGGCGATCCTGCCGACCTATCTGTGGACCTACCGGCCGCACGGCCAGTTCGAGCCCCGCCGCGCCGGCTGACGCCGCCGCCGGGGCCCCGTGCCGGCGCGCTCAGCGCAGCCGGTCGAGCGCCGCCTCGATGCGGTCGGCGACGGTGCGCACCACCTTCACGCGGGCGAAGCGCTTGTCCTCCGCCTCGACCAGCGTCCACGGCGCCGCGACCGTGCTGGTGCGGTCCACCATGTCGGTGATCGCCCGCTCGTAGAGCGGCCACTTCTCGCGGTTGCGCCAGTCCTCCGGCGTGATCTTGAAGTGCTTGAACGGCGTCGCCTCGCGCTCCTTGAATCGGCGCAGCTGCTCCTCCTGGCTCGTCGCCAGCCACAGCTTGACGACGACGTAGCGCGCCTCGATCAGGGTCGCCTCGAAATCGTTGATCTCCTCGTAGGCTCTGAGCCAGTCGGCCTCCGTGCAGAACCCCTCGACGCGCTCGACGAGCACCCGCCCGTACCAGCTGCGGTCGAAGATGCCGACGTGGCCGCGCCCCGGCAGGTTGCGCCAGAAGCGCCAGAGATAGGGCCGCACGCGCTCCTCGTCGGTCGGCGCGGCGACCGGGTGGACGCGGAAGGTGCGCGGATCGAGGGCCTGCCGGAGACGCTTGATGGCGCCGCCCTTGCCCGCCGCGTCGTTGCCCTCGAAGACGCAGACGACCCCGATCTTGCGGAAGGTCGGCTCGGTGGCGAGGCGCGTCAGCCGCCGCTGCTCGCGCGTGAGCTCGGCCGTGTAGTCCTCCTCCTCGAGCCGCTGCGACAGGTCGAGGCTCGACAGGATGCCGGGCCGCGGCAGCCCGGCCGCGCCGATCTCCGGCGCGGTCTGTCCGGGCGGCGGCGGTGGTGGCGGCACCGCGTCGGCGGTCACCGCGCGCAGGAGGTCGAGAAGCTGCATCGCCACCGCCGCCGACAGGTATTCCGGGTCGGCGGCCGGCACGAAGCTCCACGGGGCGACCGCCGTCGAGGTGATGCGCGCGGTCTCCTCGCCCGCCTCGACGAGGCGGCGGCGCTCCTTGCGGTGGTCGATCTCGGCCCATTCCAGCACCACGGGCCTGCGGTAGCGGTCGCCGTCGCGCGCCTCGCCCAGGCGGCGGCGCGCCTCGGCCGGCTCGAGGTGGAGCCAGAGCTTGAGGAGGTGGACGCCCTCCGCCCGGAGCATCGCCTCGAAACGGTTGATGCGGACCAGCCACTGGGCGAACTCGTCCGCCCCCATCGCGCCGGTGGCGCGGCCGAGCAGGGCGCGATGGTACCAGGAGCCGAGCACGACGCCGATCTCGCCGTGGGCCGGCATGTCGCGCCAATAGCGCCAGGCGGGCGGCCGCCGCCGCTCCTCGTCGGTCGGCTCCGCGTAGGACATCATCTTGACCCGGCGGGCGTCGAGCCAGTCGAAGAGGAGGTTGACGACGGCGCCCTTGCCGGCGCCGTCCGGCCCGTTGACGAGCACCAGCACCGTCTTGCGCTGCTGCTCGACGAGGTCGAACTGCGCCTCGAGCAGGTCGTCGCGCAGGCGTGGCTCGAGCGACTTGAAGGTCGCCTTGTCGAGGCGGTGGTCGAGGCGCACGGAATCGAACATGGCCGTCCCGCTTGTTGTCGTTCGGCCGGGCATTGTCGACGAGCGGCGGCGAAAGCGCCACCCCGCCCGGTCAGTTCGGCAGCGCCTCGAGCGTCAGCTCGGCGACGCCGGCCGCGAGGCCGACGCCCTGCTCCGCTTGCAGCGCGTAGGGGCGCAGCGTGAATCCGCGCTCGGAGCCGCCGACGAGGATGTTGGCGCCGACCCCGACGCCGGCGTCGGCCTGCGCCGAGACGCCCATGTATTCGCCGGCGAGGAAGCCCGGCCCGACGTCCTTCGTCACGGCCGCGACGCCCCAGGTGAGCACGCCCTTGACCGTTCTGCCGACGTCGAGGCCGAACCGCTTGATGGTGCCGCGATAGTGCTGCTTCGCCCCGCCGAGGAGCGGCTTGAAGGTGCAGGCGAGCACCTTCGTCGAGCCGAAGATGAACGACTTGCCGCCCTCGATGGTGCAGTTGAGCCGGCCGATCTCGACACCGCCGTCGGCGTTCGCCGGGATCGCCGCGCTCGCGGCGACGGCCGCGGCGAGCGCCACGGCGAGATAGAGACGCTTCGTCATGTCGGGGATCCGTGGGCGGACGCGATCGCGGCGGAGGCCGCGCGGGGCCGGTCGGCCCCGCGCGATCGGTGGGTCGAAGCCGCGCCTCAGGGCGCCGGGACGACCTGGTAGACGACGCCGTTCGGCCCGTAATACGGCCTGTAGTAGACGCCGCCGCAGGCGTAGTAGCCGGAATACGGGTTGCACCCCGGCGGCAGCGCCGCATAGGTCGAGCCGATCGCCGCGCCGACCGCGGCGCCGGCCACCACGCCCGCGGCGACCGCGCCGGCCGGGGCGCCCCAGCCGCCGTGATAGTAGCCGCCGTGATAGCCGTAGCCCCAGCCCGGACCGCCGGCGACCGCGCCGCCGTGCCAGGTGTGGACGCCGCCCGCCGGGCCGCGCCAGGCGCCGCCGCCGTGCACGCCGACCCAGGCCGACGCGGGAGCGGCGCCGGCGAAGGCCGCCGCGGCGAGAGCGAGACCGAGGATCGTCTTGCGCATCCGATGTGTCCTCCGTTGAAACGTGCGCACGGGCGCTACTGCTGAGCGGCCGGCAGCGGTTCGATCTTCACCGCATCCGACGGCGGATCGAGGACGAAGTCGCCGGCATCCGGCTTCTCGTCGATCTCCCAGTCCTCGAAGCCGACCACGAAGTGCGGCTGGCCGGGCTCGTCGACATAGGTCGCGACGAAGAGGCGCGGCAGGTTGGTGTCGGGATCGACCCACAGCTGCCAGTCGACGCCGGGGGTGGAGAACACCAGGTGGCGGACCGGGTCGCCGTCGATCTCCGTCGCCGGCCCCTCGTAGGCCGAGGTGAGGTCCTTGCCCAGGATCGCGTACGGATCGTTGGCGAGGAAGTCCGACACGGCGAAGTTGATGCCGTGCTTGGCGGCGACGAGGTTGAAGACGGTGTCGAGCGTGCCCGGCGCCTCGACGGAGGTGTAGAGGTTCTTCTCCTCGTCGAGGATCGACAGCGCCTTGCCGTCGTAGACGAACACCGTGTCGACGCCGCCGATCACCGCGTCCGCGCGCATCTTGTCCGGCCGCTCGATGGTGATCTCGGCGCTGTTGATGAAGGTCAGCATCTGGCCGGCGCTGGAAGGCACCTGCCGCATGTCCTTCACCTCGACGATGAACGACTTCGCCGCGGCGAGGGTGTCGCTCACCTTCTTCAGGAGGTCGATCGCCGCCTGCTCGAGCACGGGCTCGGGCGCGGTGGGCGCGACGGTGCCGGCCGCCGGGGCCGCCGCGTCCTGGGCGAGCGCCGGCAGCGGCGCAGTGACCGCCGCGAGCAGCGCGACGCCGGCGAGCGCGTCGCGGAGCCCACTCGCGCGGTGGGGTCGGGTTCGGTCCATGGTGCCCATCGATTCGGTTCCTGCTCGTTCGGCGAGGAGCGCATCATCGCCGGTTCTGGTCCAAAGGGAAGCCCCCAACGGGCGCTCGCCCGATCGTGACGCGGTCCGCCCTGGCCTCCCGTTTCGCATCCCGCCGCTCTATGGTGCGCCGGGCGGTGGCGGCTGAACCCGCCGGGCGGAAGGACGACCGGGATGCTCGAGCGCATCACCAGGCGGCAACGTCTCAAGGTCCTCGTCGTCGACGACAAGCTCGTGAAGCCGGCCTCGGTCGGCGGGCGGGCGGTGCGCGACCTCGTCGACGAGCTCACCCACCGCGGCGTCGACGTCGTCGAGGCGGTGACCTTCCTCGACGGCCAGGCCGCGGTCGTCTCCGACGCCTCGCTCGACGCCGTGCTGGTCGACTGGACCGGCGAGGGCGACGACGCCGGCAGCCACGCCGAGGCGTTCGACCTCCTCAAGGCGATCCGCGCCCGCAACGCCGAGATGCCGGTCGTCCTCATGGCCGACAACGCCGGCGACCACCCGCTCAACGTCGCGGTGATGACGCTCGCCAACGAGTTCGTGTGGATGCTGGAGGACACCGCCTCCTTCATCGCCGGGCGCGTGATGGCGGCGATCCGCCGCTACCTCCAGGACCTTCTGCCACCCTTCACCAGGGCGCTGCTCGACTACATGGAGGTCAGCGAGTACTCGTGGGCGGCGCCCGGCCACCAGGGCGGCATCGCCTTCACCAAGACGGCGGAAGGCCGCGTCTTTTTCGACTTCTTCGGCGAGAACCTGTTCCGCACCGACACCGGCATCGAGCGCAGCGAGCTCGGCTCGCTGCTCGACCACACCGGCCCGATCGGCGAGGCCGAGGCCTACGCCGCCCGCGTGTTCGGCGCCCACCGCAGCTACTCGGTGCTGAACGGCACCTCGGGCGCCAACCGCTCGGTGATGAACGCCGTCGTCGCCGACGGGCAGTTCGCCCTCTGCGACCGCAACTGCCACAAGTCGATCGAGCAGGGGCTGATCCAGTCGGGCGGCATCCCGGCCTTCCTCGTGCCGACCCGCAACCGCTACGGCATCATCGGCCCGATCCCGCCGTCCGAGCTCGAGCCGGCGTCGATCCGCGCGCTCCTCGCCGAGCATCCGCTGCGGGGCGAGGCGGACGGGACCGAGCCCGTCTACGCCGTCCTCACGAACTGCACCTACGACGGCCTCTGCTACGACGCCGCCGGCGCCGAGGCGCTGCTCGAGGCGAGCGTCGACCGCATCCACTTCGACGAGGCATGGTACGGCTACGCGCGCTTCAACCCGCTCTACCGCGGCCGCCACGCCATGCGCGGCGACCCGGCCGAGCACGACACGTCGCGGCCGACGGTGTTCTCCACCCAGTCGACGCACAAGCTCCTCGCCGCCCTCTCCCAGGCCTCCTACATCCACGTCCGCAACGGCCGGCGGCCGGTCGAGCACACGATCTTCAACGAGGCCTACATGGCCCAGGCGAGCACCTCGCCGCTCTACGCGCTGATCGCCTCGAACGAGATCGGCGCGGCGATGATGGACGGGCCGGGCGGCGAGACGCTGACCCGCGAGGTGATCGACGAGGCGATCCGCTTCCGCCAGGCGCTCGCCCGCGCCCACGCCGAGTTCTCGGCGCGCGGCGACTGGTTCTTCCGGCCCTGGAACGCGCCCGACTTCGAGGACCCCGACACCGGCGAGCGGGTGGCCTTCGCCGACATGCCGACCGAGCGCCTCGCCACCGACCCGTCGTGCTGGCTGCTCGAGCCGGGCGCCGCCTGGCACGGCTTCGAGGGCATTCCCGCCGGCTGGTGCATGCTCGACCCGGTGAAGGCCGGCATCCTCTGCCCGGGCATGGGCGAGGACGGCGAGCTCGAGGCGACCGGCGTGCCGGCGCCGGTGCTCGCGCGCTACCTCTACCGGCACGGCATCATCCCCTCGCGCACCACCGACTTCATGGTGCTGTGCCTGTTCTCGATCGGCATCACCAAGGGCAAGTGGGGCACGCTCATCAACACGCTGCTCAACTTCAAGCTCGACTACGACGCCAACGCGCCGCTGAAGCACGCCCTGCCGGACCTCGTCGCCGCGGCGCCGGCCCGCTACGCCCGGCTCGGCCTGCGCGACCTCGCCGACGAGATGTTCGCCCACATGCGCGCGACGCGGATGGACGCCCGCCAGGCGCTCGCCTTCGGCACTCTGCCGCGCCCGGTGCTCGCGCCGCGGCGCGCCAACGCGCGGCTGATGGCGGGCGACGCCGAGCTGCTGCCACTCGAGGCGGCGGCGGGCCGCGTCGCCGGCGTCGGCGTCATCCCCTACCCGCCCGGCATCCCGATCGTCATGCCGGGCGAGAGCCTCGGCGCCGCCGACGGCCCGTGGCTCGGCTACATGCGGGTGCTGCAGGAGTGGGGCCGCGCCTTTCCCGGCTTCGAGAAGGAGGTCGAGGGCGCGGTGCTGGAAGACGGCGCCTACCGCGTCTGGTGCCTCGCCGAATGAACCCGGCGCGCCCTGCGCCGCGCGGCGCCGGCCTGCCGTGAGCCGCCGATGAGCAACGTCCTCGGCATCGATCTCGGCACCTCGGCGGTGAAGGCGGTCGTCGTCGACGCCGACGAGCGCACGGTCGCGAGCGCCTCGATGGCCCTGAGCACCGCCCATCCCGAGCCGCTCGCCGCCGAGCAGCACCCGGATGACTGGTGGCGGGCCGTCTCGGTCGCCCTCGACCGCCTCGCCGCCGAGGCCCCCGCCGCGATGGCCGGCGTCGCCGCGATCGGGCTCGCGGGCCAGATGCACGCCGCCGTCCTCCTCGACGAGGACGACCGGCCGCTCGGCCCGGCGCCGTTGTGGAACGACGGCCGGGCCCACCGCGAGGCGGCCTGGCTTTCCGAGCACGCCGGCGATCTCGCCGCCACCCTCGGCGTGCCGCCCGCGCCGAGCTTCACGGCCTCGAAGCTCCTGTGGCTCGCCCGCCGCGATCCCCGCCTCCTCGGCCGCGCCCGCACCCTGCTGCTGCCGAAGGACACGATCCGCCTCCGCCTCGCCGGCGAGCGGGCGACCGACGTGTCGGACGCCGCCGGCACCTGGCTTCTCGACCAGGCGGCGCGCCGGTGGAGCGGGGCGGCGGTGGAACGGATCGGCCTCGATCCGGCGATCCTGCCGCCGCTCGTCGAGGGCAATGAGGCGACCGGAACGGTGCGGCCGGCGCTCGCCCGCCGCTTCGGCCTGCCGGACGGCGTGGTGGTGGCGGGCGGCGCCGGCGACACGCCGGCGGGCGCGATCGGCATCGGCGCCGTCGCGGAGGGCCGCGCCGTCCTCACCCTCGGCACCTCCGCCTCGCTGTTCGTGGCGACCGAGGGCTACCGGCCGGCGCCGACCGGCTTCGTGCACGCCTTCTGCCACGGCCTGCCGGCCCGCTGGTACCAGATGGCGGCGATGCTGAACGGGGCGAGCGTCGCGGCGACGGTCGCCGGCCTCGTCGGCGCGGCGGACGTCGCGACGGCGATCGCCGAGGCGGCGGCCCTGCCGCCCGGGCCGGGGCAGCTGCTGATGCTGCCCTACCTCGCCGGCGAGCGCACGCCGCACGACGACCCGCACGCCAAGGGGGTGCTGTTCGGCCTCACCCCGTCGACGACGCGGGCGGAGATCGTGCGCGCCGCGCTCGAGGGCGTCGCCTTCACGGTCGCCGACGCCCTCGCCGCGCTCGCGACCTCCGGCACGCGGGTGGAGCGGGCGGCCCTGATCGGCGGCGGCGCCCGCAGCCGGGCCTGGGCACAGATGATCGCCGACGCCACCGGCCTCACCCTCCTCCGCCATGCCGACGGCGTCGCGGGGCCGGCGCTCGGGGCCGCGCGGCTGGCACGCCTCGCCGTAGGCGGCGATCCGGGGACGGTGCTGACGGTGCCGGCGGCGGTCGACATGGTCGAGCCGGACCCGGCGTCGCGCGAGGCCTACCGTCCGCGCATCGAGGCCTTCCGCGCGCTCTACCGGGCCCTCAGGCCCGAGTTCCGGCGCGGCGCCGACACCGGTTCGACCGTCGGCTGATCAGTCGGAGTCGGGCGGCTCGGCCGGGTCGGGCAGCGCGTGGCGCTGCATCAGCGGCACCTGGGCGAGCGCGAAGACGATGGTGAGCGGCATCACCCCGAACACCTTGAACGACACCCAGGTGTCGGTGGCGAAGAACCGCCAGACGACCTCGTTGAGGGCCGCGAGCACGAGGAAGAACAGCCCCCAGCGCAGCGTCAGCTTGCGCCAGCCGTCGGCGTCGAGCCGGATCACCGAATCGAACACGAGTCCGAGCAGCGGGCGGCCGAACGCGAGCCCGCCGAGCAGCACGCCGGCGAACAAGAGGTTCACGATCGTCGGCTTCAGCTTGATGAAGAGCTCGTCCTGCAAGGCGAGCGTCAGGCCGCCGAACACCACCACGACGGCGCCGGAGACGAGCGGCATGATCGGCAGCCGCCGCACCATGGCGAACGACACCGCGAGCGCGGCGATCGTCGCCACCATGAACGCGGCGGTCGCCGTGAACAGGTCGTAGCGGGCATTGGCGAAGAAGAAGACGGCGAGCGGGCCGAGCTCGAGGACGAGCTTCAGGAGCGGCGGCAGCTCGCGCTTGGCCGGGCGATCGGCGGCGGAACCCGCGGCCCCTCGACCTTCGGCCGCACGGGCCGGGGCGCGCGGTTCGCCGGCGCCGGGGTCGGCGGCTGGGCGGGGAGGCGGAGACGACAAGCGGCGATCCTCGGCTGCGGCGCGGCGGCGCCGCGTCCGATCGAGCGCCAAGCACGGTGGAAAACGCGGCCGCCCGTCCCATTTGCCCCCCTTCACCTTGCGATTCAAGCCCTTTCGCCGCACCATTGCGCACCGGCGCCGCTCCTTCCCCCGGTTCCCTCCACCGCCGCAACGCTCCGCCCACGCCGGCTCCGGCCGGACGCGCCGCGGTCGTGAAGGCGCCACACTGGCGGGGAGAAAGTGGTGGCGAGGCCGGCCGCGGGCGATCGAATCGTCCGGCGCCGGGAAAAGGTCTCGGACTCAAGGGGATGACGATGCGCGCGCGTACGGCCAGCCGGGAGCAAGCAACGTGACGCTGCCGATCGTGCTGTCGGCGGTCGCCGCGCTCCTCCTCGTCATCGGGCTGATCCAGCCGCTCGCCGAGCGGCTGCGGCTGCCGCCGTCGGTGCTGCTCGCCGGCGTCGGCATCCTGATCGGGGCGGTGGCGACCTACCTGCTCTACACGACGACGACCGACGCCTTCAACGACGTCGCCAACGTGTTCCTGAACCTGCCGATCGATTCGGAGACGTTCCTCTACATCTTCCTGCCGGCGCTGCTGTTCCAGACCGCCCTCACCCTCGACGTGCGCCGGACGCTGGAGGATGCCGCCCCGGTGCTGCTGCTCGCGGTCGTCGCGGTGCTCGCCGCCACCATCGCCATCGGCTTCGCCCTGGAGCCGATCTCCGGCCAGCCGCTGGTGGTCTGCCTGCTGCTCGGCGCGATCGTCGCCACGACCGACCCGGTCGCCGTCATCGGCATCTTCCGCGAGCTCGGGGCACCCGGGCGCCTGACGCGGCTCGTCGAGGGCGAGAGCCTGCTCAACGACGCCGCCGCCATCACCCTGTTCGTCCTCCTCCTCAACCTCCTGATCACCGGGCGGGCGACGAGCTTCCCCGAGGCGCTGACCGCCTTCGCCGTGCACGGGCTCGGCGGCGCGGTGGTCGGCTGGTTCGCGGGCCGGCTCGCCGCGACGCTGTTCCGCCTCGTCCGCGACATTCCGCCGGCGCTCGTCACCGTCAGCGTCGCGCTGCCCTATCTCGTCTATGTCGGCGGCGAGAAGGTGCTGCACGTGTCGGGCGTCGTCGCCGTGGTCGCCGCCGGCATGGCGGTCAACCTCTACGGGCCGACGCGCGTCTCGCCGGATTCCTGGCGCTACCTGCGCGAGATCTGGGAGCAGCTCGAGTTCTGGGCCGCCTCCCTCATCTTCGTGCTCGCCTCGATCCTGGTGCCGCGGCTGCTCGCCGGCATCCAGCTGTGGGAGATCGTGCCGATCGTCGTGACGCTCGCCGCCGCCTTCGCCTCGCGGGCGGCGGTGCTGTTCGGCCTGCTGCCGCTGCTGACCGCGCTCAGGCTGTCGCAGAAGGTCAACAACCGCTTCAAGGTGGTGATCCTGTGGGGCGGACTTCGCGGCGCGGTGACGCTCGCGCTCGCCCTCGCGGTGACCGAGAATCCCGGCGTGCCGGATTCCGTCCAGCGCTTCGTCGCCACCACCGCGACCGGCTTCACGCTGTTCACCCTCCTCATCAACGGCACGACGCTGCGCTGGCTGATCCACCTCCTGAAGCTCGACCGGCTGGCGCCGTTCGACGCCGCGCTGCGCGACAGCGTGATCGCGCTGTCGCTCGGCACGGTGAAGGAGAACATCGTCAAGACCGGCGCCTCCTCCGACATTCCCGAGCCGATCGTCGCCGAGGTCGCCGCGCGCTACGACGCCCGCATCGAGACGGCGGTCGGCCGGGCGGAGGCGCACAGCGAGGTGCTCGACCGCGACCGCCTGACCTTCGGCCTCGTCGCGCTCGCCGACAAGGAGCGCGAGCTGCTGCTCGAGCATTTCCGCGAGCGCACCGTGTCGGTCCGGATCATCGAGCGCCTCCTCACCGACGCGGCGCGCCTGCGCGAGCGGGCGCGGGCGGGCGGGCGCGTCGAATACAATCGCGTCGCCCGCACGATGCTCGGCTACTCGCCGACCTTCCGCGTCTCGCTGTGGGTGCACCGCTACCTGCGCTACGACCGCTTCCTCGTCGCCGCCCTCGGCGACCGCTTCGAGCGGCTGCTGGTGCTGCGCATCGTCCTCGGCGACCTCGCCCCGCTCGTCCGGCAGCGCATCGCGCCCATCCTCGGCGCGCGCATCGCCGACCTCGTCGAGGACATCCTGACCCAGCGCCGCGAGGCGACGGTCCGGGCGCTCGTCGCCCTGGAGCTGCAGTATCCCGACTATTCGGTGACGCTCGAGCGCCGCTTCCTCGCCCGCACGGGGCTCCGCCGCGAGGAGCTCGAGTACGAGAACCTGTTCGCCGAGCGGATGATCGGCACCGAGGTGCTGCACGTCCTGAAGAGCGAGATCGCCACCCGGCGGCGCCAGAGCGAGGAGCGTCCGGAGCTCGACCTCGGGCTCAACACCCGCCAGCTCGTCACCCAGTTCCCGCTGTTCAAGAGCCTCAACGACCAGCAGATCGCCCAGGTGACCCGGCTGCTGCGGCCGCGCTTCGCGGTGCCCGGCGAGCGGCTGATCCGCCGCGGCGAGCGCGGCGACGCCGTCTACTTCATCTCCTCGGGCGCCGTCGAGGTTACGACCGCCAGCCAGCCGGTGCGCCTCGGCCGCGGCGACTTCATCGGCGAGCTGGCGATCCTCACCGGCGAGCGGCGCAACGCCGACGTCACCGCCATCGCCTATTGCCAGCTGCTGCTGCTCGACGCCGACGCCTTCCGCGCGTTCCTCGACCGCTCGCCCGACATCCGCGCCGAGGTCGAGCGCGTCGCCGCCGAGCGCCTCGGGCTCTATCGGGGCACGGCACCGAGCCCGCCGCTCGAAGCGCAGGACGGCACAGCCGCACCGCCCGCCGACGAGCCGGCGGCCGGCGCCGTGCTCGTGGACGACGGCGTCGCGGTCGACGCCGGGCCGGACACGACGGCCGCCGCGCCGTCCGCGGACGACGCCCGCGGACAGCCGCCCGCCGCCGAACCGTCACCGGCCGTCGCCGCCACCTGAGGCGGCGACCGCCACCCGTCTGATCGGAAATTTGGAGCGGGCGATCGGGATCGAACCGACGACACTCAGCTTGGGAAGCTGATGTTCTACCACTGAACTACGCCCGCACGGGGCGGACAATCGATCGGCACCGGCCGGCTGTCAAGACTCGGAACGGGGCCTCGGCGCGGCGACCGTTCGGCCCGTCGCTTCGGCCGCCGCCTCCGGCGTGCTATCCCGGTGGCCGAAGGGAACGGCGGCGGCGGACGCGCGTTGCCGTTGCCGAGCGCCGCCGCATACGGCGATACGACGGGAGCCGAGCATCGTCATGAGCCGCATCGCCCGGAGGCCTCGCCCGATGGGCCGCGCCCGATGAGCCGCGCCTTCGTTCGCGAGGACGACGGCGGCGACGAGGCGCTGCCCGACCGCGTGCCGAGCCCGCACCGCAACTTCGTCACCCGCCGCGGCCTCGCCCTGATCGATGCCGAGATCGCCCGCCTGCGCGCCGCCGTGACCGAGGCCGGCGACGACCGCGCCGCCGTCGCCCGGCTCACCCGCGACCTCCGCTACCTGCTGGCGCGGCGCACCAGCGCCGAGCCTGTCGAGCCGCCGACGGACGCCGCCGCGGCGGCCTTCGGCACGGCGGTGACGCTCGCCTTCGCCGACGGCCGCACGCGGACGTTTCGAATCGTCGGCGAGGACGAGGCCGACCCGGCCGCCGGCCGCATCGCCTGGGTCTCGCCGGTCGCCCGGATGCTCCTCGGCCGCGCCGTCGGCGATGCCGTCGACCTGCCCGCCGGCGAGGCGGAGATTCTCGCCATCGACCCGCTGCCCGAGCCCGACCGACCGAACGGAACCCCATGATGACGCCTGTGCCGACCGACCGCCCGCCCGTGCTCGCGCGCCTCGTCGACTTCGGACGCCGCGAGATCGGCGTCCTCTCGATCGTGCTCGCCGGCGCGCTGGCGCTGCTCGGCTTCCTGTCGGTCGCCGACGAGGTGGTGGAGGGCGAGAGCCAGCGCTTCGACGAGGCGGTGTTGCTGGCGCTGCGCGCGCCCGGCAACCCGAGCGACCCGCTCGGGCCGCCCTGGCTCGAGCAGGCCGCCGCCGAGATCACCGCGCTCGCCTCGACACCGGTGGTGGCGCTGGTGGCGCTGGCGGTGATCGGCTTCCTCCTCGTCGACGGCAAGCCGCGCACCGCCGCGCTCGTCATCCTGTCGGTCGGCGGCGGGATGCTCGTCTCGACGCTCCTGAAGCTCGGCTTCGACCGGCCGCGGCCGGATCTCGTGCCGCACGCGGTGGAGGTCTACACGGCGAGCTTCCCGTCCGGCCACGCGACGGCGGCGGCGGTCGCCTATCTCACCCTCGGCGGGCTCGTGTCGTGGTCGCAGCCGCGGCGACGGGTGAAGATCTACGTGCTCACGGTCGCCGTCGCGCTGACCGCGCTGATCGGCGTCACGCGCGTCTATCTCGGCGTGCACTGGCCGACCGACGTGATCGCCGGCTGGTGCATCGGCGCCGCCTGGGCGCTCGCCTGGTCGGCGGTGGCGATCGTATTGGCACGGCGGCGGGATCAGCCCCCGGCCGCGGCCGGCCCGGGCTGACGGCGCGGCGCGCCGCCGGCGACCGGCCCCTCCGGCGCGGATCGCGCCGGCGTTGGCGCCTCAGCGCTCTTCCTCTTCCTCGACGCCGCCGAGGATGTCGGTCACGTCGTCGCCCTCGTCCTCCTCCTCGAGGAAGACGTCGGCCTCGTCGTCGAGCTCGGGATCGATGTCCGCGATCTCCTCGTCCTCGATGCCGGGAACCTCGTCGCCGCCGGACGTCTCGGCGTCGGCTTCCTCGAGCGAGACGATCTCGACGTCGGCGACCTCGTCCTCGACCTCGACCTCCTCGGCCGCGACGACCGCCTTGGCCTTCTCCGGCCTGACGGCGGCCACGCCGACCACGAACGCCGTGCCGCACTTCGGGCACAGGATCGGGGTGCGGTTGAGGTCGTAGTACTTGGTCCCGCAACTGGGGCAGTGCCGCTTGGTGCCGAGTTCCGGTTTTGCCACGGTGCGGGGCCTCGTGCTGTCTGGAAAGCGCCGGTCCCATACATGCGCCGGGGCGGCTTTGTCAAAGCGGAATCGGCGCGGGGTCCGATGTGATGACGGGCCGGCGGCTGCATGCTAGGAGGGGCCCCGATCCGATGCTGGACTGACGATGGCCCATTCGCAAGTTTCCTCGCCGCTCGCCGCCGCTCCGTCCGACCGGCTCGTCGGTCGAATCCGTGTCCCCGGCGACAAGTCGATCTCGCACCGGGCGCTGATGCTGGGGGCACTGGCGATCGGCGAGACGGTGATCGAAGGGCTGCTCGAGGGCGCCGACGTGCTCGCGACCGGCGCCGCCATGCGCGCCCTCGGGGCCGGGATCGAGCGCGACCCGGCCGGCCGCTGGCACGTCCACGGCGTCGGCGTCGGCGGCCTGCTCGAGCCCGAGGCGCCGCTCGACTTCGGCAACGCCGGCACCGGCGTGCGCCTCTGCCTCGGCATCGTCGGCACCCATCCGATCGCCGTCACGGCGATCGGCGACGCCTCGCTGTCGCGCCGGCCGATGGGCCGCGTGCTGGCGCCGCTGCGCGAGATGGGCGCCGAGGTGATCGCGCGCGCCGGCGATCGCCTGCCGCTGTCGATCCGCGGGCCGGAGACCGCCGCGCCGATCCGCTACGTGCTGCCGGTGCCCTCCGCGCAGGTGAAGTCGGCGGTGCTGCTCGCCGCGCTCAACACGCCGGGCACCACGACGGTGGTCGAGCCGATCGCGACGCGCGACCACACCGAGCGGATGCTCGCCGGGTTCGGCGCGGCGATCGAGATCGCGACGGCCGCCGACGGCACCCGCGAGATCCACGTCACCGGGCCGGTGGAGCTGAAGCCGCAGGCGCTGACGGTGCCGGGCGACCCGAGCTCGGCCGCCTTCCCGATCGTCGCCGCGCTGATCGTGCCGGGCTCCGACGTCGTGGTCGAGGGCGTGCTGCTCAACCCGACCCGCACCGGCCTCCTCGACACCCTGCGCGAGATGGGCGCCGACCTTTCGATCGAGAACGAGCGCCTCGCCGGCGGCGAGCGCGTCGGCGACGTGCACGTGCGCGCGAGCCGGCTCGTCGGCGTGCGGGTGCCGCCCGAACGGGCGCCGTCGATGATCGACGAGTTCCCGGTCCTCGCCGTCGCCGCGGCCTTCGCCGAGGGCGAGACGGTGATGGAGGGCCTGGCGGAACTGCGGGTGAAGGAATCCGACCGCCTCGCCGCGGTGGCGGCCGGCCTCGCCGCGAACGGCGTCGAGCACGAGACGGGCCCCGACTGGCTCCTGGTGCGCGGCCGGCGCGGACCGGTCGGCGGCGGCACCGTCGCCACCCACCTCGACCACCGCATCGCCATGAGCTTCCTCGTCATGGGGCTCGCCGCCGACCGGCCGGTCGCCGTCGACGACACGGCGATGATCGCGACCTCCTTCCCGACCTTCCTCGACATGATGACCGGCCTCGGCGCCCGCTTCGCCGCGACCGAGGCGCCGGCGCCGTGATCATCGCCATCGACGGTCCGGCGGCGGCGGGCAAGGGCACCCTCGGCCGCCGCCTCGCCGCCCACTTCGGCCTCGCGCACCTCGACACCGGCCTCACCTACCGCGCCGTCGCCGAGCGCCTGCTCGCCGACGGGCTGCCGCTCGACGACGCGGACGCCGCCGCGGCCGCCGCCGCGACGATCGACCTCGGAAGCCTCGACCGGGGCCGCCTGTCGGCGCACGAGATCGGCGAGGCCGCCTCGCGCGTCGCGGTGATGCCGGCGCTCCGGCGCGCCCTCGTCGCCCGCCAGCGCGCCTTCGCCGAGCAGCCGCCGGGCGCCGTGCTCGACGGGCGCGACGTCGGCACGGTGATCTGCCCGGACGCCGACGCCAAGCTCTACGTCACCGCCACGCCGGAGGCCCGCGCCGCCCGCCGCGCCGCCGAGCTCGCCGCCGTAGGCCGCCCGGCCGACCCGGCGGCGATCCTCGCCGACCTCGTGCGGCGCGACGCGCGCGACACCGGGCGGGCGGATTCGCCGCTCCGGCCGGCCGCCGACGCGGTGATCCTCGACACCACCGCCCTCGACCCCGACGCCGCCTTCGCCGCGGCGCTCGCCGCCGTCACGGCGGCCCTCGCGCGGCGCCGCGGCTAGCATCCCGTCCCGACCGGCCGGCTCCGGCACGACGCGCGTCGCGTCGGCGGTCCGTGCCGGCAGCTGTGCCGGCGGTCCGGGCCGGGCCGCCGTAACCATGTCGGCAGATGGCGGTCCGCATTTCCCCCGATTGCGCCTAAGCTCCCTCTCGACCGAACGTGGACCTCGCGTCCGCCGCCTGCCCGAGCGAGGGAACGTTCGACCGGGGGACGGCGTTTTCACATCGACGCGCGCCGTGCCGCAGCCCCTTGCGGCGCATCACCGATCGACCGGCGCCTCGAGCCGAGGAGAACGACAGATGGTGGACAAGAAATCCGAGCCGGCCGAGGCGGCCGCCGACATCGCCGCCGACCTGGCGGCCCTGCGCAGCGACCTCGCGCGCCTCGCGGCGAGCGTCGCGACGATCGTCGGCAACGAGGGCGCCGCGGTCGCCGGCGACGTGCGCTCCAGGGCGCGCCGCGCCGCCTCCTCCGCCGAGGCCGCCGCGCAACACTTCGCCGAGGAGGGCCGCGCCGCCATCGACGAGACGCGGGTGAAGATCGGCGCCCTCGGCGACGACGTCGCCGGCGTCGTCGAGCGCAACCCGATCGCCTCGCTCGCCGCCGCGCTCGGCATGGGCATCCTCATCGGCATGATGTCGCGCCGCCGCGACTGAGGCGTCCGACCCGACCGCAATCCGGCAAGCAGCGAGGCCCGCGCGTGCTCAGGCTGATCATGCAGCTCTTCGCCGCCGAGCTGAAGGCCGAGGTGCGCGCCCGCACCGACCGGGCCGTCCAACTGGTGGTGTTCGGCCTCGTCGCCGGCATCATCGCGGTGATCGGCCTCGTGTTCCTGCTCGTCGGCCTCGCCTTCGCGCTCGCCCCGGTGATCGGGGCGGCCGGCGCGGCGGCGGCGGTCGGCGCGGGCACGATCTTCGTCGCCCTCATCGTGCTCGCCGCCGCCGGCTCGCGTCCGCGGCGGCGACGGCTCGCCGCGCCGGTGGCCGCTCCCCCGCCGCCCTACCCGGCCGCCGGGCCGGACGCCGCGACGGCCGGCGCGCCGGCCCGCCCCCCCGCCACATCGACCGTCGCCGCCGCCGGTCTCGCCGCGATCCTCGTCGGCGTCATCCTCGGCCGGCGGCTGTGAGCCGCCTCGGGATCCCGGCGCTCGCGCGACGAGATCCTAGCGCTCGCGCGACGCCACGCCGCTTGACCGCCGAACCCCGGCTCGGTACGCATGCCGCCACGTGGAGACGTGGCCGAGTGGCTGAAGGCGGCGGTTTGCTAAACCGTTAGGCGGGGTCAACCCGTCTCGGGGGTTCGAATCCCCCCGTCTCCGCCAGCCGCACCTCAGAACGCATTGCTACTGCTTACGAATGCCCGGCATGGCGATTGCCGGCCCCGTATCTGCGCCCACTTTGATGCAGGTTGCATCGTTCGGTAGCGGCCTTCACCGAACGACGTGATCGGCCGGCCGCCGGCTCAGCCGAATCGGCGCTCGCATCGTTCAGCCCCTTGCGCACACGAAGTGCTCGCCGGGCACTTCCTCGCCACGTCACAGCCGCCGGGGTCGCGTGTTCGCCCGACATCGGCGCCTAGGCCACCTATGCGACCGAGGCCGTGTTGAGGGACAAGGTCCTGAGCGACGTCGGCCCCGGCGTGACGATCCGCGCGGCCGACGTGTTCGAGATCATGGTGGGTGGCCTCGAGCGCGCTTGCGGGAAGCGCGATGCGGCGGCGACGCTCCCGGCGGAAGGGGCCGATCCGGCCGAGCGGGCCAAGCTCGACACGGGCCGCCGCCTTCCGAGGCTGCCGGCCTCCGTTCAGCCGAGGACGAGGCGAACTTCGTGGACGGCCCCGTCGTCGGCGAGCGGCAAGCTGAGCGGCCGCTCGTCGACCGCCACGCCGTCGAGCGTCGCGGAGCGGATGCCGCGGGACGCGCCGTCGGGGTTCTCGACGGCGATCTCGTAGCGCGCGGAGCCGTGCCGCAGCGTCATCGCGAAGCCCGGCCAGGACACCGGGATGCAGGGGTCGAGGTGCATCGTCGCGCCCTCGAGGCGCAGCCCGAGGATGCTCTCGATGCCGGCGCGCTGCATCCAGCCGGCGGAGCCGGTGTACCAGGTCCAGCCGCCGCGCCCGACGTGCGGCGGCGCCGCGTAGACGTCGGCGGCGACGACGTAGGGCTCGACCTTGTAGCGCAGCACGTCGGCCCGGGTGCGGGCGTGGTTGATCGGGTTGAGGAGCGAGAACAGCCCGGCCGCCCGGTCGCCGTCGCCGAGCGCGGCGAACGCCATCACCGACCACAGGGCGGCGTGGGTGTACTGGCCGCCGTTCTCGCGGATGCCGGGCGGGTAGCCTTTGATGTAGCCGGGATCGAGCGGCGTCTTGTCGAACGGCGGCGCGAACAGGAGCGCCACCCCGTCCCGGTGGCGGATGAGCTCGCGCTCGACCGCCGCCATCGCCCGGCCGGCCCGGCCGGGCTCCGCCGCGCCCGACAGCACCGCCCAGGACTGGGCGATGGCGTCGATCCGGCATTCCGCGCTCGCGGACGCGCCGAGCGGCGTGCCGTCGTCGAAGAAGCCGCGGCGATACCAGTCGCCGTCCCAGCCCTCGCCCTCGAGCGCCGCCTGCACGCGGGCCGCGTGCGTCCGCCAGCCGGCGGCGCGGGCCGCCTCCCCGCGCGCCGCGGCGAGGGGGGCGAAGGCGGTCAGCGCGGCGTGCAGGAACCAGCCGAGCCAGACGCTTTCGCCGCGCCCCCCCTCCCCGACCCGGTTCATGCCGTCGTTCCAGTCGCCGGTGCCGATCAGCGGCAGGCCGTGGACACCGAGCGCCAGGCTGTGGTCGAGGGCGCGCGCGCCGTGCTCGTAGAGCGTCGCCGACTCGTCGGAGACGGTCGGCCGGAAGAAGGCGTCATGCTCGCCGGGCTCCAGCCGCTGGCCCTCGAGGAACGGCAGCGGCTCGTCGAGGACGGCGACGTCGCCGGTCGTCGCGACGTAGTGGGCGATCGCGCAGGCGAGCCAGGCCCGGTCGTCGGAGATCCGCGTGCGCACGCCCTGGCCGGAGTGCGGCAGCCACCAATGCTGCACGTCGCCCTCGACGAACTGCCGCGCGGCGGCGCGCAGCAGGTGCTCGCGTGTCATCGCTGGGCGGACGGCGGCGATCGCCATGCCGTCCTGCAGCTGGTCGCGGAAGCCGTAGGCGCCGCTCGCCTGGTAGAACGCCGAGCGCGCCCAGATCCGGCAGGCGAGCGTCTGGTAGGTGAGCCAGCCGTTCAGCATGATGTCCATCGGCCGGTCGGGCGTGCGCACCACCACCGTTCCGAGGACCTCGTCCCAGTGGCGGGCGACCGCGGCGTCGACGGCGTCGAGGTCGGCCGCGCGGTAGCGCTCGATCAGCGCGCGCGCCTCCTCGGCGCTCGCCGCCTCGCCGAGGAAGACCACCACCTCGGCGCTGCCGTTCGGTGGCAGCTCGATCGTCGTGCGCATCGCGCCGCAGGGGTCGAGGCCGGCGCCGACGGTGTTCGACATCGGCGCCCGGCCGGCGAGCGCCCGCGGGTCGGCGAGCGTGCCGTTGCGGCCGATGAACTCGCGGCGGTCGCCGGTCCAGTCGGTCTGGCGCCCGCCCATGTCGAGGACGGCGACCCGCCCGCCGAAGGCGATGTTCCACGGGTTGCGGGCGAGCATGGCGCCGGTGGCGGCGTCGATGGCCGTCGTCACGAACGGGATCGTGGCCGACCGCGACGGGCCGAGCACCCATTCCACGTAGGCCGCGACGGAGAGCGTGCGCGGTCGGTTCGTCCGGTTGCGCAGCACGAGGCGCGAGATCTTGATCGGCGCGTCGAGCGGCACGGTCTGCCTGAGCTCCGCCGCGATGCCGTGCGCGACGTGCTCGAACCGGCTGTAGCCGCGGCCGTGGCGGGCGACGTAGGTGCCCGCCTCGTCGCGGATCGGCAGGGCGGTCGGGCTCCACAGCGCCCCGCTCTCCTCGTCGCGCAGGTAGAACGCCTCGCCGGGGCGGTCGGTCACCGGGTCGTTCGACCACGGCGTGACCTGGTTCTCGCGGCTGTTGACCGACCAGGTGTAGCCGCTGCCCTCGGCGGTGACCTGGAAGCCGAAGGAAGGGTTGGCGATCACGTTGAGCCACGGCGCCGGCGTCGACTGGCCGGGGCCGAGGACCGTGACGTAGTCGCGGCCGCCGTCGGCGAAGCCGCCGAGGCCGTTGAAGAACTCGAGGTCGGTCGGCGGCGGCGGTGTCGGCGGCTCCAGGCCGGCGGGAATCCGGATCGGGCGCTGCCGCGCCGGCGCCCTCGGCGCGGCGATGCGGTCGAGCTGATCGAACAGGCTGCCGCGCTGCGCCACGAGCACCACCCGCGCCGCCGCGGCGAGGAGCGCCCGCGCCTCGGCCGGAATGAGGTCGGCCCGGAGCACGACGACGCGGCCCTGCGGTCCCTCGCCGTTCGCCTGCTGCCGCGACTGGCTGGTGCGCACCAGCGTCTCGAGGGCGATCTGCAGGTCCTGGACATAGGACGACTGGCGCTCGTTGAGGATCACGAGGTCGACGGCGAGCTGCTTCATCCGCCAGTATTCGTGCGCCTGCAGCAGCTGGTGCGCGAGGTCGAGGTTCTCGCTGTCGGCGATGCGCAGGAGGACGATCGGCAGGTCGCCGGAGAGGCCGTGCGCCCACAGGCCGGACTGCGGGCCGCCGCCGCCGAGGATGGTTTCGGAGGCCGGGCGCAGCGTCGGCGCGGCGTAGATCACGTGCCCGGCGAGGCGCTGGAACAGGCTCGCCTCGCCGGCGCTGACGCCGAGGTGGTGGAGCTGCACCTGCGCCTGCGTCCAGGCGAGCGTCGCCGCCCGCGAGAACGCCGTCGCGTCGCGGTGCTTGTCGATGCTGTCGAGCAGCGCCGCGCGGGTCGGCGCCACCACCGTCCAGAAGGCGACGCGCGCGATCGCGCCCGGCGCCACCCGCACGCGGCGGCGCAGCGCGAAGATCGGGTCGAGCACGGTGCCGACGGTGTTCGAGAGGGCGCGCCCGTCCATCACCGCGATGGGCGAGCGCACGCCGTTGCCGCGGCCGAGGAAACGGGCCCGGTCGGTCTCGACCTCGGTGCGGCCGACCGACACGCCGTCGACGACGGCGAGGTGCGCGGCCCAGATCTCCGGCTCGCTCGGCGCCCGCCGCCGCCGCGTCGCCAGCAGGGCGTCGACGCCGGCGAGGTACTCGGTTTCGACGAACAGCTTGGAGAACGCCGGGTGCGCGATGTCGGCGGACTGCGGCGCCAGCACGAGCTCGGCATAGGAGGTGATCTCGATCTCCCGCGTGCGCTCGCCGGCGTTCGAGATCGAGACGCGGCGGACCTCGGCGTCGTCCTCGGCCGAGACGATCACCTCGAGCGTCGTCGTGAGCGCGTCGTCGCGGCGCTCGAACTCGGCGCGATCCTCGTTGAAGAGCACCGAGTATTCGTCGGGGTCGACGCCGCTCGGCTGGAAGCCGGCCGACCACACCTCGCCGCTGCGCACGTCGCGCAGGAAGACGTAGGAGCCGAAGTCGTCGCAGGTGGCGTCCTCGCGCCAGCGGGTCACGGCCATGTCGCCGCAGCGGCTGTAGCCGGAGCCGGCCGCCGTCAGCATGGTGGCGAAGCGGCCGTTCGACAAGAGGTGCGTCGCGGGCGTCGCCTGCCGTGCCGAGGCGAGCCGGCGGCCGCCGGTCGGCTCGACGTCGCGCGCCCGGGCGCCCGATTTCACCTCGGCGGCCCACGGCCGAACCACCGCCACGTCGCGCGGCATGCGCTCCTGCAGGAGAAGCTCGGTCGCCTGGATCATCGGCTCGGCGTGGAAGCGCGCCCGCATCAGTCCGTTCAGCAGGGCGTCGGCGATGGCGACGATCGTCATGCCCTGGTGATGCGCCATGAAGGCGCGGACGATGGCGACGCTCTCGCCCTCCGGCCGCCGCGCCGGCGTGTAGTCCATCGCCTCGTAAAAGCCGTAGCGGCCGCGCGCGCCGGCCGCCGCGAGGCGCGCCAGGTTGGACGCGGCGGCGCGCGGGTCGACCATCGTCGCGAGCGCCGTCGCGTAGGGCGCGACGACGAGGTTCTCGGCGAGCCCGCGCTTCAGGCCGAGGCCGGGCACGCCGAAGTTCGAGTACTGGTAGGTGAACTCGAGGTCGCGGGCGTTGTAGGCGGATTCCGAGATGCCCCAGGGCAGGTCCTGCGCCGCCGCGTAGTCGATCTGGCGGCGCACCACGAGCCGGCTCGTCTGCTCGAGCAGGCTTCCCGCCGGCGCGCGCATGACGAGCGACGGCATCAGGTACTCGAACATCGAGCCCGACCACGAGATCAGGGCGGCGCTGTGCGCCACCGGCGTCACGGCGCGGCCGAGGCGGAACCAGTGGCGGGCCGGCACGTCGCCCTTGGCGATCGCGACGAAGCTCGCGAGCCGCGCCTCGGAGGCGAGGAGGTCGTAGCAGTTCGTGTCGAGAACGCCCTCCGGCTCCAGGTAGCCGATCGACAGGAGGCCGCGCTCATGGTCGAGCAGGAAGCCGAACTCCATCGACAGCGCCATCGCCCGGGCGGTGTGCTCCAGCGCCGCGAGGCGCGCGTCGAGGCGGTCGTCGGCCTCGTCGCTTTCGCCGAGGTCGCGGCGATGGGCCTCGATGGCGGCGAGGCTCGCCTGCGCCCAGAACAGCATGTCCTCGCCGGTGTCGTCGCCCCGCTCGATGGCGAGCGCGCGGGCGATGTCGGCCATCGTCTCGGCCTCGCCGACGACGCCGGCGAGCCGCGTGGCGAGCGTGTCGCCGGCCGGCAGCGGCATCCGCACGGCCGCCGAGAGCACGGCGAGGGTGTCGTCGAGCTGGCGCCACGTCACCGTCTGCGATCGGCGGCCGTCGCGGACGAGCGCGGCTTCCTCGTGCACGAGGTCGAGCGTGTCGGCGACGCCGGAGAGCCGGCGCGCCGCGCCGAGCGGGATCGTCCGCCAGTCGCGCAGCGCGTTGGCGAGCGCGATCAGGTGGCCGGCGAGATTGCCGCTGTCGACGGAGGAGACGTAGCGCGGGTCGAGCGGGCGCAGGTCGCGGGTGTCGTACCAGTTGAAGAAGTGCCCGCGGAAGCGCGCCATCTCGCCCATCGTGGCGAGCGTCGCCTCCAGCCGCGCGACCGCGTCGCCGGTGCCGATCCAGCCGAAATCGCGGGCGCTCGCGACCGACAGCAGGTAGAGGCCGATGTTGGTCGGCGAGGTCCGGTGGGCGATGACCGGCGCCGGCTCCTCCTGGAAGTTGTCCGGCGGCAGCATGTGGTCGCCCGGCGTCACGAAGGTCTCGAAGAAGCGCCAGGTGCGGCGGGCGATCAGCCTGAGGGCCTGGGCGTCCGCCGCCGTCGCGTGCCGCCATTCGGCGATGTGCGTCGGCCGGCTCGCCCACAGCGCGATCGCCGGCGAGGCGAGCCAGAGCGCCGCGAACGGCGCGGCGATCATCCAGGTGCCGGACCCGCAGGCCACCGCGACGGCGACCGCCGCCGCACCGATCACCAGCGCGCCGGCCATGCGGCGGTAGGCGCCGGCGAGATCGAGGCGGCGGCCCACGGTCGCCTCGGCGGCCGGAACCCATTCGAGCAGGTGCCGGCGGGAGACGAAGAGGCGATGGACGGTGCGGACGATCGCGTCGCCCATCAGCCAGGCCTGGTGGGCGAGGAAGGTGACGTTGAGCGCGGAGAGGGCGAGGGCGAGGCGGAGATCGCCGCCGAGCGCCCGCAGGTGGCTCGCGAGGGTGATCCCGAGGCTGCGCGGCGGGATGGCCGCGACGACCGGGATGAGCGTCGGCAGCGCGATCGTCGCCACCACGAAGACGGTCCAGACGGCGGCGGCGTGGAACGGCAGCGCCCAGCCCGCGGCGAGCGCCAGGATCGCCGTCGGCGCCGACAGCGTGCGGCGCAGGTTGTCGAGCATCTTCCAGCGGCCGATCGCCGGCAGCGCGCGGTGCGCCGCGTCCGCCTCGTCCGCCCGCGGGCCGAACCCGAGGATCCACGGCAGCAGCTGCCAGTCGCCGCGCGCCCAGCGGTGCAGCCGCAGCGCCCCGACGTCGTAGCGCGCCGGGAACTCCTCGACGACCTCGACGTCGGAGGCGAGGCCGGCGCGCGCGAACACGCCCTCGAAGAGATCGTGGCTGAGGAGCGTCGCGTCCGGCACGCGGCCCGCGAGCGCGGCCTCGAAGGCGTCGACGTCGTAGATGCCCTTGCCGGCGTAGGAGCCCTCGCCGAACAGGTCCTGGTAGACGTCGGAGACCGCCGAGGAATAGGGGTCGATACCGCTGAGGCTCGAGAAGATGCGCTGGAACAGCGAGCCCTCGCGGCCGACCGGCAGCGAGGGCGTGACGCGCGGCTGCAGCACCGCGTAGCCCTCGACGACCCGGCCGCTGGCGGCGTCGAAGCGCGGCCGGTTGAGCGGATGGGCCATCTTGCCGATCAGCCGGCGCGCCGTGTCGCGCGGCAGGCGCGTGTCGGCGTCGAGCGTGACGACGTAGCGGACGCCGGCCGGCACCGCGGGCGGCGCCCCGTCGGTCGCCACGAAGGTGGTGCCGGTCGCTCCGCGCAGGAGGCGATTGAGCTCGTGCAGCTTGCCGCGCTTGCGCTCCCAGCCGATCCACTTGCGTTCGCTCTCGCTCCAGACGCGGCGGCGATGCAGGAGCAGGAAGCGGGGACCGCCCTCGGCCGGGCCGTGGCGGCGGTTGAGCCGCGCGACGCCCGCGACGGCGGCGGCGAGAAGGCGCTCGTCGCCCTCGGCCCGCTCGGTCGCGGCGTCGGTCCAGTCCGACAAGAGCGCGTAGTGCAGCGCCCCGTCCGGGCCGGCGAGGTAGTGCACCTCCAGGCGCTCGATCTGCTCCTCGATCGCCTCCGGCGTCGTCAGGAGGGTCGGCACGGCGACGAGCGTGCGCAGCGGCACGGGAACGCCCTCGAGAAGCTCCATCGCGGGCAGCATCGTCGCGCCGAAGCAGAAGGTCGCCGCGCGATTGACCAGCGCGACCGCCGCGTCGATGGCCGGGATCGCCCCGAGCACGCCGAGCGGGATCAGCCAGGCCGCACCGAGCCCGCCCGCGGCGAGCACGGTCAACGGCAGCGCCAGCAGGGCGGCGGTGGCGAGGGCGACGGCGGCCACGTAGCCGCCGATGCCGAGCGACCGGCCGAGCCGCGCCAGCCGGCCACGCAGCGGTGGCCGGAAGCCGATCGCCGCTTCGAACGCCCGGCGGCCGTCGGCGACGAGGTGATAGCCGGGATCGCCGCGGCGTCCCGCCTCCGCCGGGTCGGCCTCCGGCGCGGCGTCGGCGGCCGATCGCGCCGCGAGGACGGCGTCGCGGGCGATCTCGAGCTCCGTGCGGCCCGAGCCGCGCGCCAGGCCCTCGATCGCGCTGCGGTAGAGGTTGCGGGTCGGGAAATCCATGTCGCGGAAGGCGCTGCCGGCGGCGAGCGCGTCGTCGACGAAGCTGATGCGCTCGAACAGCTCCTTCCAGTCGACGTCGGAGATGAGGCGCATGCTGGTGATGATGTTGCGCACGGTGACGTTCGACGCGCCCTGCCGCCGATGCACCTCGCGCACAACCGCGTCGGCGGTCGTGCCCTGGGCCTCGAGCCGGCGGTCGAGCCAGGTGAGCGCCGGCGTGATCCTCGGATCCTGGTCGCGCAGCCGGTGCACGAGCTGCACCGCGAACGGCTCGGAGAGCACGTCGCCCTGGTCGGCGAGCACGGTCGAGACCGGCTCGGCCGGATGGCCGCCGAGCCCCAGCAGGCGGTCGGCGATGCGGTCGGCGCGCTGGCGCTCGGCGCGGCTGTCGACGGTCTGGCGGGCGAGCCGCCGCAGGTTCTCGACGAGCACGATCCGCAGCGTGATCGACACGGCCCACAGCTCGCCGATGGTCAGCGGCTGGATCTCCTGGTAGGCGCGGATGTAGCGCTGCACCATCTCCGTCTCGAAGCGGCTGTCGGTGTGGGCGACGAAGGCCCAGGCGAGGCCGAACACGCGCGGGTAGCCGGCGAACGGCCCGGCGGCGAGCTTCGGCAGCTGGCGGTAGTAGCCCGGCGGCAGGTCCGACCGGATGTCGCGGATCTGCCGTTCGACGAGGTGGTAGTTGTCGATCAGCCATTCGGCGGCCGGCGTGATCGCGCGGCCCTCGTCGATCGCCCCGACCGTCGCGCGATAGGCGTCGAGCAGCGCCGCGGCGTTGTCGGAGAGCCGCCGCGCCAGCGACTGCCCCTTGCCCGCCAGCGGCTCCACCGGCTGGGCGGCGGCGAGGCTGCGCGCATGATCCTCCAGCCGCTCGATGCCGAACAGCTCCTCGCGGATCGGCTCCTCGTTGCTCCAGGGAGACGCCGTCGGCACGCGCCCGAAGGCACGGTGGAAGAGGCTGATCAATGAGGCCTTTCTGCCGCGGGTCTGGCCGGCGGTCAGTTGCGAATAGGTGATCGACGGCAAAGGTCGCATCGCGGCGGTGGCGCGAGCGATCACCAATGGTCCCGGTGCTGTCGGGAAGATCCGCGCGGCGGAGAGGCGATCGGCGCCGGCTGGACCGATCGAGGTCGAGGATATTCAGCCGCCGTTCCAAGACATCCCGCGCCGAGCGCGCGGAAAGACCGATCCGAACGCAAGCGAGTTCTCGCGAGCAGCAACCCTTCGATAGCACGTCCCCGCCCGAAAAGCCCCACCTTTCCGGATCCCGCCTCGGAATTCACTCTCCGGCCGCGGCGGGAGCATCCGAGCGACGCCTGGCCCTACGACTTCGCCGAAGACCCGCACGCACGACGGGCGGAGGTGCCCCATGCTCGACGATAGTCGGGTCGACTCGGGGGTGTTCGGCGACCCGGACCGGCCGCAGGCTGAAGGGAGCCGACGCCATCGCCGCGCTCGCCGACCTATTCACCCTCCGGGCAGCGCCAAGTCGTGGCCCGGCGTGTCGAGACAGGCCGTCAGGGGTGGCGCGGGCGCTTTCCCTTCGGCTTTCCGGCGGCTGCATTCGGGTGCCGGCTCTTCGCCCGAGGCTCGCCTTTGCCCCGGCCCGGCGGCTCGGCCTCGCGCGGCGTCTCGAACGCGGGCCTGCCGTGCTCCGCTCCGCCGTCGGCGGGATGCCCATGCACAGGCCCCGTGCGGAATTTCTTGCCTCGGAAGGGCTTCTCGTAAGGTTGCTCGTCGCGCGGCGGCGCGTCCCGCAGCGGCGTGGCCCAAGGCGGCGCGTCGCGATGTGGCGCCTCCCGGGGCGGCGCGTCCCGATGCAGCTTGTCGTGATACGGCTTGCGGCGCACCGGCTTGATGCGGGCCGGACGGTCTTGCGGCGGGCCGCCCGGCAGCGGCTCGATGGTCACGTCGCCTTCGACCTTGCGCACCGCCTCGCCGAAGCGCTCGGCGGCGGCGAGGCTGACCTCGAAGGCCGTCTCCTCGTCGAAGATGCGGATCGCGCCGATCTCCCGGCGCGTCACGTTCCCGCGCCGGCAGATCAGCGGCAGCAGCCACTTCGGATCGGCGTTCTTGCTGCGGCCGACATTGAGGCGGAACCAGGCGTTGCCGGCGGACGGCGCCCCGCCGAACTCCCGGTCGCCCGCACGGTCGCGCGCGGCCCGCGTCTCGCCCGGATCGGAGACCTCCTCCGGCGCCGGCAAGCGGCTGCGGTAGAGGCGCACCAGCGCGGCGGCGAGATGCTCGGGCGAATGCGCGGCGAGCAGCGCGAGGCCGGCGCCGGCGTCCTCCTCGCTCGGCTCGTCGGTGACCAGGGCATCGCGCAGCATGCGCTCGTGGTCGAGCGTGCGGATGTCCTCGGGCGTCGGCGGGCCGGACCACGACGGCGCGATGCCCAGTCCCCGCAGCAGGTCCTCGGTCCGGCGGCGCCGGGACGGCGGCACCAGCAGCACGCTCACGCCCTTGCGGCCCGCCCGGCCGGTGCGGCCGCTGCGGTGCTGCAGGCTCTCGGCGTCGTTCGGCAGCTCGGCATGGATGACGAGGCCGAGGTTCGGCAGGTCGATGCCGCGCGCCGCGACGTCGGTGGCGACGCAGACCCGCGCCCGCCCGTCGCGCAGCGCCTGCAGGGCGTGGTTGCGCTCGCTCTGGCTCAGCTCGCCGGACAGCGCCACGGCGGAGAACTGCCGCTCCTGCAGCACCGCGTGCAGGCGCCGCACCGCTTCGCGGGTGTTGCAGAACACGATCGCGCTGGGCGTATCGTAGTAGCGCAGCACGTTGACGACCGCATGCTCGACCTCGGTCGGGGCGACGCGCATCGCGCGGTACTCGATGTCGGCATGGCCGCCGTCCGCGCCGGCCACCTCGATGCGCAGCGCGTCGCGCTGATAGCGCTTGGCGAGCGCCGCGATGCCACGCGGCACGGTGGCGGAGAACAGCAGGGTGCGCCGCTCCGACGGGGTGGCGACGAGAATGAGCTCGAGGTCCTCGCGGAAGCCGAGGTCGAGCATCTCGTCGGCCTCGTCGAGCACGGCGACGCGCAGCGCGGAAAGGTCGAGGCGGCCGCGCTCCAGGTGGTCGCGCAGGCGTCCCGGCGTGCCGACGACGATGTGGGCGCCCTGGTTCAGCTGGCGCTGCTCCTGCCGCGGATCCATGCCGCCGACGCAGGACACGATGCGGGCGCCCGTCGGCGCATAAAGCCACGCGAACTCGCGCTGGACCTGCAGCGCCAGCTCGCGCGTCGGGGCCACCACCAGCGCCTGCGGCACGGCCGCGGGCGGAAAGCGCTCCTCGGTGCCGAGCAGCGTCTCGGCCATCGCGAGGCCATAGGCGATGGTCTTGCCGGACCCGGTCTGAGCGGACACGAGAAGGTCGCGGCCCGATGCGTCGGGCGCCAGCACGGCGTGCTGCACCGGCGTCGGGTCGCGGTAGTCCCGTTCCGCCAGGGACCGGGCGAGCGACGGGTTCGTCGTCATGAAGGGCACGGCCGGGTCCGCCTATCTCGCATTGTCGTCGGGCGTCGAAGGATGCCGTCGGAAGGGGTCTCGAACGCCTTCTACTGGGCGGGGAGCCGAGATGCCACAGCCCCGCGGCGTCTTCGCGGCACGCCGTCGACGCTCGGCGGGACGACCTCGCGGGCGGACCCGCCGTTCGCCCGCCGGCGCCCCGCCGTCATCCGGTCGTCCCGATGACGCCTTCGAGGAGATAGTCGGTGCGCTGCAGCGCCTCTGCATAGGGGCCGTAGGTCGTGCCGGGCGGCACCACCTCGCGGCCCGTGTTGTCGCGGAGCGGGCCGACGAAGACGGCATCGCCCCGCCGCATCGCCCGGATGGCGACCTCCGCGGCGGCGATCGCCGCCGGCGTCGCGCCGGCGCCGAACGGGCTCGAGCGGACATAGTCGCGGTCGTATCCGCCGGTCAGGAAGGCCGGCAGCGCCCCGCCGCGCCCGAGCGTCTCGACGAACCCCGCGAACATGCCGGCCCAGTGGTAGTCGGCGCCGGTGACGTAGCCGCGCGGCGCGAGCCGGCCCTGGTCGACGGCGTGGCCGCAGGTCCTGGCGCCGCGCGCCTCCGCCGTCTCGATGACGACCCGCGGCGCGTCGAGATGGCAGCCGATCACGTCGCAGCCGGCATCGACGAGCGCGTTCGCCGCCGCCGCGTCGTGCGTCTCGCCCTCCCACGCGCCGGTGAAGATCACGCGGACGGTCGCCGCCGGGTTGGTCGAGCGGGCGCCGAGAAGGAAGGAATTGACGTCGAGCAGCACCGGGGCGAACGGCATGCCGGCGACGAAGCCGAGGCTGTTCGTGACGGTCGACAGGCCGGCGGCGACGCCGTTGACGTAGTGGCCGCGGTCGATCAGGGCGTTCTGGCCGCCGAGATTGGGCGGGCCGGGGCCGCCGCCGAGCGCCCTCGCCTGGCGGAAGGCGACCCCCGGATGCAGGACCGCCGCAGCGGCGAGGAAGGGATCGTCGTCGAACGAGGTCGAGATGACGAGGCGGGCGCCCTCGGCGACGAGGCCCTCGATCGCCGCGGCGTAGGCGCGCGTCTCGGCATCGTCCCGGCCGCTCGCGTAGTCGGTGCTCTCCGGCAGGTGGCCCGCCTCGGCGACCCGGACGCCCGGCAGCGCCGCGAGCGCCGCCGCCGCCTCGGCGAACGACTGGTTCCAGCCCCAGTCGTCGCGGGGGCCGATATAGACGACGCCGACGACCATGTCGGCGGCCTGGGCCGGCCCGAGCGTCAGGAGGGCGGGCGCGAGCCCGGCCGGGACGCGGCCGGCGCGCGCGAAGCCGGCGGCGGCGAGCGCGGCCGTGCGCAGCAGCAGGGCGCGCCGATGCGGATCGAAGCCGGTCATTCCCCTCTCCCTTGCGGCCGGGAGGACCGGCCGCAGGACACCCTAGCAGGCTATCGAGGACGGCGCTCGCGGGCTGCCCCGTCCCCTCAATCGGACGCCGCGGAGGTCGCGCCAGGACGCGACCTCGGGGTGCACCGTCACGGAGCAGGCCGGCCGGATCGCCGGGTTCCGGATGACGTCTCCGAGGGCGCGGACCTCCTCGGCGCGGCATCTTGGTCCGCCGGCGGCCGCGGCTTGACCTGGCCGGCTTGACTTGGCCTTCGAGTTGGCTCCAGCTGTGCTCGCGTATGGTGTCCGAGGGTGCGGCCCGCACCCTCGGATGAAACGGGAATGGGGAAGGGCCGAAGTGCCTCCGAGGACACCCGGCATGGCCTGCCGGACGTCTCGCGGGTCTCGTCCCGAAGCCCCGACCGCCCCCGCGACTGTGTGCGGCGAGTGACCTTCCGGAATGCCACTGGTCGACGCCCTTCGGGGCCGAGGCCGGGAAGGCGGAGGGATCGCGACGACCCGCGAGTCAGGAGACCGGCCATGCGCGAGGTATCCACTGCACGCCGTCGGGTGAGACGGCAGAGGAGAGAATCATGCACATCGAGCCTGGACTGGTCGACGCCGGAAAGATCTGGCTGAGCTACGCCACCGCCGCCGGCGCCGGCGCCTACACGGCGAAGCTCGCCTGGGACACCGCGCGCGAGCGCGGCGTCGTCTCGCTCGTCGCCCGGAGCGCGGTCGCCACGGCGCTCGTCTTCTCGTTCTTCGAGGTGCTGCCGCACTATCCGGTCGGCGTCTCCGAGGTCCACCTCATCCTCGGCTCGACCCTGTTCCTGATCTTCGGCGCCGCGCCGGCGGCGATCGGCCTGGCGCTCGGGCTCCTGGTCCAGGGGCTGTTCTTCGCGCCCTTCGACCTGCCGCAGTACGGCATGAACATGACGACGCTGCTCGTGCCGCTGCTCGGCCTGATGGCGCTGTCGCAGCGGATCATCGCGCCGGCGACGCCCTACGTGGAGCTGACGTACCGGCAGGCGCTGGCGATGTCGACGACCTACCAGGCCGGCATCGTCTGCTGGGTGGCGTTCTGGGCGTTCTACGGGCAGGGCTTCTCGGCCGAGAACGGCGCCGCCATCATGAGCTTCGGCGCCGCCTACATGCTCGTCATCATCGTCGAGCCGCTGGCCGACCTCGCCGTGCTGGCGATCGCCAAGGCGCTGAACGGCCTCAAGGGCAGCCCGCTGCTCGAGCGCCGGCTCTACGACCCCGCCTGAGCGAAGGCGGGCGACCCGCGCGGGCGCCCCGTCGGGGCTCGCGCGGGCCGTCAGGGCCGGATGACGATCTCGCCGTCGAGCTTCACGATCTCGAAGTCCGAGATCAGCACGTCGAGGCGCACCGACCACGTCCCCGGCTGCGGCAGGGTCAGCGCCTCGACCCGCCACGTCCCGTCGCCGACCCGCGTCGCGGCGCGCCGGATCGGCTGGTCGGTCCCCCGAGCTCGGGAATCTCCTCGTCGCCGCGGCCGGGCCGCGGCTCTCCGGCCACGCCTCAGCGGCGGTAGTCGGGTTCGGCGGCGTCGAGGATGCGCTGCACGCTCGCGAGGTGCTGGCGGGCCGATTCCTCGTCGCCCGCCCGCATCTGCAGGTGCGTGCGCATGGCGACGTCCGGGTCGACCGGCTTCAGCGGCCGGCCGGTCGACATGGCGAGGCACTGCGCCTCGCAGGCGCGCTCGAGGTAGTAGAGGTCGTCCCAGGCCTCCGCGATCGACGGCCCCATCACCAGCACGCCGTGGTGGCGCATGAACACGATGTCGGCGCTGCCGGCGGCGCCGGCGATGCGGTCGCCCTCGGTCGCGTCGAGGGCGAGGCCGTTGTAGGCGTCGTCGACGACGGTGCGGCCGTAGAACTTCAAGGCCGTCTGGCCGGCCCAGAGCAGCGGCTGGCCCTCGGTCATGCACAGCGCCGTCGCGTAGGGCATGTGGGTGTGGAAGGCGGCACGCGCCTGCGGCAGCTTCAGGTGCAGGCGAGCGTGGATGTAGAAGGCGGTCGCCTCCGGCGCCCCGTCGCCGTCGACGACGTTGCCGTCGAAGTCGCAGACGAGGAGGCGCGAGGCCGTCACCTCGCTGAAGTGGTAGCCATAGGGATTGACGAGGAAGAGGTCGTCGTAGCCCGGCACCATCGCCGAGAAGTGGTTGCAGATGCCCTCGTTGAGGCCGAGCCGCGCCGCCTGGCGAAAGCACGCGGCGAGCTCGATGCGGGCCTGCCGCACGGCCGGATCGTCGAGCGGCGGCCGGTTGGCAATGGCCCGCGCCTCGTCCCGCCGCGCCGCGCCCTCGCCCATCGCATGCGCCATGGTCAGTTCTCCGTGTTGGCCGCGCCCGCCTCCGCGAGCACCGCGATGTGCCGGCGGAGGCTCTGCCCCTCGGCGAGATTGTGGTCGCGCGCCAGCGCCTCGGCGCGGTCGGCGTCGCCGGCGAGGATCGCCGCGACGATCGGCGCATGCTGCTCGATCATCTCGCCCGGACCGGTCAGGAGCACGTTCGAGGCGGCGATGTAGCGGCGCACCTCCTGGGCGATCAGGGCGTACTGCGCCGACAGCCGGCGGTGGCCGGCCATGGCGACGATCTCGACGTGCAGGTCGCCGTCGGCCGCCGCCGCCGCGCCGCGGGCGCCGGAGGTGGCCGCCGCCGCGAGACGGTCGAGCGCCGCCGAGAGCCGGGCCCGCGCGCCCTCGTCGGTCGACGCCGCCGCGAGCCGCGCGGCGAGGCCTTCGAGCGCGGCGCGCAGGGTGCAGATCTCCCAGGCGTCCTCGGGGGAAAGCTCCGGCACCATCCACTTGGTGTAGGCGACCTGGGCGACGATGCCCTCGTGCTCGAGGTCGCGCAGCGCGGCCCGCACCGTGCCGCGGCTCACCGCGAGCTGGTCGGCCAGCGTCGTCTCGACGAGCCGGGTCCCCGGCGGCATCCGGCAGCTCAGGATCTCCTCGCGGAGGGTATCGCCGGCGAGCCGTTCGAGCGGACGCTTGGCGATGCGGAGGCTGGCGGCGGTCATGCGGCGGGCCCGGGGTCACGTCCGGTCGTGCCGGACGCCGGACGATAGCGGCCCCGCGCGGCCGGCGCAACGACGATCGATCCATGATTGTCAGCAATCGACGATGCCGAGAATCGGGGCCGGCGGGCCGCCGCCGGCCGCCCTTTCTCGCCGGCGCGGGTCAGGCCGCCTTCAGCGCTTCGATGGTCGCCCGGATCACCGCGGTCACCCGCTCGCGCTCCTCGCCGGCGAGCGGCAGCCGCGGCGCGCGCACCCACTCCGGCGCCCCGTAGACGAGGTGCTCGGCGAGCTTGATGTACTGGACGAGCTTGACGTGGGTATCGAGGTGGAAGGCCGGCGTCATCGCCCGGTAGAGCGCGCGCGCCTCCTCGAAGCGGCCGTCGCGGCCGAGCTCGAACAGCCGCACGCACGCGGCCGGCCAGGCGTTGGTCATGCCCGACACCCAGCCGGTGACGCCGAGCGCCAGGCTCTCGAGGATGAGGTCGTCGACGCCGCAGAAGACGCTGAAGCGGTCGCCGTGCGCGTTGTAGAGGTCGGTGACGCGGCGGATGTCGCCGCACTCCTCCTTGATGCAGACGATCGAGGGGGTCTCGACGAGCTCGGCCAGGATCGCCGGCGTCACGTCGACGCCGTAGGCGATCGGGTTGTTGTAGATCATGATCGGGAGGCCGCAGGCCGCGGCGATCGCCTTGTACCAGGCCACCGTCTCGCGCGGGTCGCTCTTGTAGGCGATCGACGGGAAGGCCATCAGGCCCTCGGCGCCGAGCCGCTCGTAGCGGCGCGCGGCGGCCGTGGCGTCGGCGCTCGAGATCTCGGCGAGGCCGGAGAGGAGCGGCACCCGGCCGGCGACCGCCTCCTTGGCGGCACGCACCACGCGATCCTGCTCGTCGGTGGACAGCGAGGCGTTCTCGCCCAGCATCGGCAGCACGATGACCCCGGAGACGCCGTTCGTGATCAGGCGGTCGAGGCTCGCCTGCGTCGCCGCGAGGTCGATCGCCCCGTCCTCGCGGAGCTTCGTCGTCACCGCCGGAAAAACGCCGCGCCAGATCGCCATGTCTCGTCCTCGTGCTGTCGATGTCGTGGAATGCGGTCAGCCGCGCCGGAGCGCCACGACCCGCTCGGAGGCGGTCTCCGCCGCCGGCGCCGGATAGAGGCTCCGCCACTCGGCCGGCAGGCCGGCCTCCCAGCGGCGGAAGTCGGCGATGAGCCGCGCCTCCTCGATCAGGGGCAGCTCGGCCATCGGCGGCAGCACGCGGCGCCAGCCGCGCTCGCCGGTCGCATCCGCCAGCACCGCCTTCACCGAGGCGATGAACGGCCGGCGGCAGAGCGCGGCGTCGCCGGCGAGGATCAGCGGCACGAGCTGCCGGCGGTCGAAGGCCGTGCCCTGGTCGAGCATCGCCCGCATCAGCCGCGGCATCACGTTGGCGAGGCCGCAGATGGTGCCGCGGGCGCCGGCGACCATCACCTGCGGCACGTCGATCTCATTGCCGGTGTAGATCGAGAGGTGCGAGAAGCGGCGCGACAGCATGTCGGTGTGGTCGGCGTCGCCGCCGCTGTCCTTGATGCCGGTGACGACGCCCGGAAACCGCTCGTCGAGCCGCCGGATCGTCGCCGGCGTCAGCGGCACGCCGCTGATGTCGGGAAAATGGTAGAGGTGGAGCCCGAGGCCGACCGGCCCCGCCTGCTCGATCACCGTCGCGTAGTAGCGGAAGGTGCCGTCCTCGGTGATGCCGCGGCGATAGACGCACGGCGGCATCAGCAGCGTCCCGGCGACGCCGAGCCCGGCCGCGTGGCGGCCGAGGGCGACCACGTCCGGGATCGCCAGCGCGCCGATCGAGACGATCACCCGGCCGGGCGCGATCCCGGACGCCAGCACCGCCTCGAGGCCGGCCATGCGGTCGGCGACCGAGAACTCGGCGCCCTCGCCGGTCGTGCCGAACAGCGCGACGCCGTCGCAGCCGGCCGCCATCAGCGCCGCTGTGCGCGCCGCCAGCCGCGCATGGTCGGGGTGGAGGTCGGCGGTCAGCGGCGTCGTCACCGCCGCGATCAGGCAATCCGTCGCGGGAAGGCTCGCGGTCTCGGGAAGGCTCGTCACCAGTCTCTCCAGCGCCAGCGCCGCCCGCGGAGACCGCGGCGCGGGTTCGATAATGGCGACCCTTTGCACATTGTCAACAATGTGCTTGACGCCGTTCGGCCGCGATGAAAGCATTCGGCCATCGGGGAGAGGCACCGCGGCTCGGGCGACCGGGCAGGGAAGGCGCGGTGTCATGGCCCGTCGGGCGGCCGCGACGCGGCCACCGGCGGCGTCCCCCCGAGGCGCGCTGGCGCGTCCGGACAGAACAGAGGGGACAGACATGGGACTCGAGACTCCGCTTCATAAGCGCCGGATCGCGCGCCGCACCGTTCTCGCCGGCGCCGCGGCCACGCTGGCGATGCCCTTCATCTCGCGGAGGGGCTTCGCCGCCGGCAAGCCGTTCCGCATCTCCACGCCCGGGCCGGCGGACGAGTGGCAGTCGAAGGGCCTCGTCAAGTTCCAGGAGGCGCTCGAGCTCGCCGCCCCCGGCGTCTTCGACGTGCAGATCCACTACAACGGCACGCTGTTCGCCCAGGGCGACGAGATCGCCGCCATGCAGCGCGGCAACCTCGAGTGCGGCATGATCTCGCCGCAGGACATCGCCGCGATCATTCCGGAATACTCGATCTTCACCACCGGCTACCTGATCCGCGACCCGGAGCACCTGGACGCGGTGTACGACGGCGAGATCGGCGCGGAGTACAAGGCGCGGGTCGCCAAGGACATCGACCTGCACATCGTCCGCAGCCAGTATCTCGGCGCCCGGCACGTCATCCTGCGGGCCGAGAAGGACATCAAGGTGCCGGCCGACATGAAGGGCATCAAGCTGCGCATGCCCGGCTCCGAGGCCTGGCAGTTCCTCGGCAACGCCCTCGGCGCCAGCGCGACGCCGCTCGCCTTCGAGGAGGTCTACCTCGCGATGCAGACCGGCACGATCGACGGCCTCGAGAACCCGCTGCCGGACGCCATGGCCTCGAAGTTCTACGAGGTCTCGAAGCAGGTGGTGCTCACCTCGCACATGGTGTCGAACACCTTCTTCACCCTCGCCGGTTCGTTCTGGAACGGCCTCTCCGACGGCGAGAAGAAGGCGATCGGCGACGCCGAGCTCGCCGCCAAGGCGCTGAACGACGAGGGCGTGATCGCCACCGAGACCGATGCCGCCGCCTTCTTCGAGGGCAAGGGGGTCAAGGTCACGACGCCCGACGTGCCGGTGTTCCGCGAGACGGTGCTGAAGGCCTTCGAAACGTCCGACTTCGCCAAGAGCTGGCCGCCGGGCCTGCTCGAGCGCATCAAGAAGGCGGGCACCTGACGCCTGCGCGGTCCGGGGAGCTCTCCCGACGATGACCTCGCTCCTCGACCGCGGACGACGCTCCGCCGAGCTGGTCGCGGCCGCCATGTTCGCGGCCATGCTCGCCTCGTTCATGGTCCAGGTGATCAGCCGCTACGTCTTCAACGCGCCGGTCTCCTGGTCGCTCGAGGTCTGCTCGATCACCTATGTCTGGGTGGTGTTCTGGTCGTGCGGCCTGCTCGTGCCGGAGCGCGGGCAGATCGTCTTCGACGTCATCTACGCCGCCCTGCCGCCACGGCCGCGCCGGGCGGTCGCCCTCGCCAACACGGCGGCGCTCGGCCTCGTCTTCCTGGCGGCGCTGCCGGGCACCCTCGACTACATCCTGTTCATGGGGCGGCGGCGGACGATGCTGCTGCACGTGCCGCTCGACCTCGTCTATTCCTGCTTCGCGATCTTCATGATCGCCGTGGTGGTCGCCTCGGTCGTCCGCCTCCGGCGGCTGATCGGGCCGGACTGGCGGGCCTCTCTCTGATCGAACCCGCCCGCCGCGAGCCCGAGGACCGCCGATGAGCGTCGCCGCCCTGATCATGTTCGGCCTGTTCCTGCTGTGGTTCCTCCTCGGCATGCCGATCGGCTACGCGATGCTCGCCTCCGGCATCGTCTACCTGCTGATCTCGGGGCAGGACGTCGGCCTCGTCGCCTCGCAGAGCCTCAGCGGCATGTTCAACGGCTTCGTGCTGATGTCGGTGCCGCTGTTCATCCTCGCGGCCGACATCATGAACGCGAGCAAGATCACCGACCGCCTGTTCGCCTTCGCCAACCTCCTGGTCGGGCGGCTGCGCGGCGGCCTCGCCCACGTCAACATCGTCGCGAGCATCATCTTCTCCGGCATGAGCGGCAGCGCGCTCGCCGACGCCGCGGGGCCCGGCAAGCTCGAGGTCGACATGATGGTGAAGGCCGGCTACCCGCCGGGCTTCGCCGCCGCCCTGTCGACGACCTCGGCGATCATCGGCCCGATCATCCCGCCGTCGATCCCGATGGTGCTCTACGGCGTCGTCTCCAACACCTCGATCGGCTTCCTGTTCATGGGCGGGGTGATCCCCGGGCTCCTGCTCGGGCTCGTGCAGATGGGCATCGTGGCGGCGATCGCCAAGCGGCGGAACTTCCCGACCGAGCCGGCGCCGACGCGCGCCGAGGCGGTCCGCGCCGTCACCACGACGATCCCCGCCCTCCTGCTGCCGGCAATCCTGCTCGGCGGCATCTATTCCGGCGCGGTGACGCCGACCGAGGCGGCCGCCGTCGCCGCCACCTACGCGCTCGTGCTGGCGATGCTGTGGTACCGCTCGCTCGATTTCGCCGGCCTCATCGACGTCTTCGTCACCTCGGCGCGCTCGACCGCCATCGTCGCGATCACCATCGCCGGCGCGCTGGTGATGAACTACATCGTCGCCGCCGAGCGCATCCCGACGGCGCTCGGCGGCTTCATCCTGTCGCTCGACATGCCGCCGCTGGTCTTCCTGATCGCGGTCAACGTGCTGTTCCTGATCCTCGGCGCCTTCCTCGACACGCTCCTGATGCTCCTCATCATCGTGCCGATCCTGATGCCGGCGGTGCGCGACCTCGGCATCGACCCGGTGCATTTCGGCGTCACCGCCGTCATCAACATGATGATCGGCCTCGTCACGCCGCCGATGGGCCAGCTCGTGTTCCTGATCGCCGGCGTCTCCGGCATCCCCGTGGTGGCGATCCTGAAGGAGGTGTGGATCTTCCTCATCGCCTTGATCGCCGTCCTGTTCGTGCTGATCCTGGTGCCGGAGATCACCCTCTGGCTGCCGATCCAGATGGGCTACGAGCCCCTCGTCCGCTGATGCCGCTGAAGGAGCCGCCGCCATGCCCGCGATGAAGGACCTCGTGAAGGGGACGAGCCGCTACCGCCACTTCATCGACGGCGCGTGGACCGACTCGACGGTCAAGGAGTGGCTCGAGGTCGAGAACCCGGCGACCGGCGCCGTCATCGCCAGCGTGCCGAAGGGCAGCGCCGAGGACGCCGACCGCGCCCTCGTCGCCGCCGAGCGCGCCCAGCCCGCCTGGGAGGCGCGCCCGCCAATCGAGCGCGCCGAGCTCCTGAAGGCGCTCGCCCGCCTGATCCTGGAGAACCGCGAGCGCCTCGCCCAGATCGTCATCGCCGAGCAGGGCAAGCCGCTGCAGGAGGCGCGCGGCGAGATCGAGGGCACCGCCCTCTACCTCACCTACGCCGCCGAGGAGGCGCGCCGCATCACCGGCGACATCATCCCCTCCGACAGCCCGGACGAGCAGATCTGGATCGAGCGCGTCGCGCACGGCGTCGTCGTCGCGCTCACCGCCTGGAACTACCCGGCGGCGCTCGTCGCCCGCAAGATCGGCCCGGCGCTGATCGCCGGCAACACGGTCGTCGTCAAGTCGCACGAGGGCACGCCGATCTCGGCCTTCGAGATCGCCCAGCTCGCGAGCGAGGCGGGCTTTCCGGCCGGCGTCCTCAACGTCGTCAGCGGCACCGGCGAGGGGCTCGGGGCGGCGCTGGTGCGCCACCCGATCCCGCGGCTCATCACGCTGACGGGCTCGGTCCGGGCCGGCAAGGAGATCTTCCGCGCCGCCGCCGACGACCTCAAGGTGCTGCGCCTCGAGCTCGGCGGCAAGGCGCCGTTCATCGTCGCCGAGGACGCCGACATCGGCGCGGCGGTGCGCGCGGCGGTGCTGTCGCGCTTCGAGAACTGCGGCCAGATCTGCATCTGCAACGAGCGCATGTACGTGCACGAGAAGATCGCCGACGAGTTCCTGGAGAAGTTCGTCCGCGCCGTGCGCGCCTTGAAGGTCGGCGACCCGACCACCCTCGTCGACGTCGGCCCGAAGTTCAGCGGCCCGGAGGTCGAGAAGGTCGAGCGGATGGTCGCCGAGGCCGTCGCCGCCGGCGCCGAGGTGCTGACCGGCGGCCGGCGGCTCGTCGACGGCCCGTTCGCGCGCGGCCACTGGTACGACCCGACGGTGCTGAAGGTCGCCGACAACGGCCTCGCCATCATGCAGGACGAGATCTTCGGCCCGGTCGTCCCCGTCGTCTCCGTCGGCGACTTCGACGAGGGCCTCCGCCTCGCCAACGAGTCGCGCTACGGCCTCTCGGCCTACGTCTTCACCAAGGACATGCGCCGGCTGATGCGCCTCGTGCGCGAGCTGAAGTTCGGCGAGATCTACGTCAACCGGCCGGGCGGCGACGCCGTGCACGCCCACCATGCCGGCATGCGCCACAGCGGCATCGGCGGCGAGGACGGCAAGTACGGCCTCGACGCCTACTTCCAGAAGAAGACGATCTACGTGAACTACGCCTGAGCGACCGCCCGCGCCGCCGCCACGGCGTCCCGGGACCGCGCCCCCTTGCCAGCCGGCGGGCGGCGTGGTCGATCGTGACCATCATGGCCGCCCTCCCGCTCCCCGACCCGGACCCGCGCCGCCTCGGCGTCGGCCTTCCGCCGCAGCCGCGCTCGCTGTGGATCGTCGGCGGCGAGGCCGCGGCGGTGGCGTCGGCCTACGCCGTGGTCGATGCCGCGCTCGCCGCCCGGCCGGGCTACCGGGTGATCCTCGCCGCGCCCCGGGCGGCGCGCGCCGCCCTCTTCCGCCGCTGGCCGCACGAGATCCTGCTGCCGCCGCCGGCCGCCGCCGGCCTCGGGCGATGGATCCGCGCCCTCGCCCCGGCGCTCGTCGTCATCGCCCCCGGCGCCCCGGCGGGCCTCGCCGAGCGCCTCGCCGCCGCCGGCGTCGCCACCCTGCCCGCCGCCGCGGCGACGGCCGAGGCGATCCTCGCGCGCCTGCCGATGGTGGCGCACGGCGCGGTCGACCCGGCCAGCCTGCCTGCCGCGACGCCGGCCGCGACGGGCGGCCTCGGGCCGCTCGGGCGCCTCGTCGATCCGACCGGCCGGCGCCGCATTCCGGGCCTCGGCGAGCTCGCCCGGCGGCTCGGCCGGCCGCGGGCGATCGTCTGCCTCGGCAACGGGCCGTCCTCGGAGGATCCGCGCCTTGCCGCCCGCGCCGGCGACACGGTGTTCCGGGTCAACTGGATCTGGCGCGGGCGCGGCCTGTTCGCCCGCCCCGACATGGTGTTCACCGTCGACCCGGACCTGCCGCGCGGCCGGCCGCGGCCGGTGCTGGCGTTTCCGACGGCGGCCGTCGCCCGGCCGATCCTCGGACGCCACGCGCTCCTCGCGCATCCGCCGACGGCCGGCTTCACGCTGCTCGAGGACTGGCTGCCGGCGGCGCGGCCGCAGCCCGGCACCGCCTATCCGACCAACGGCGCGCTGATGGTCGCGGTCGCCGCCGCGCTCGCACCGGACCGGCTCACCATCGCCGGCATCGATCTCTACCGCCATCCGGCCGGCCGCTATCCGGGCGACGCCGAGGCGGCCGACGGCTACGGCCGCCAGCACAGCCTCGACAGCGACCTCGCGGTCATCCGCGCGGCGCTGGCCGGCTACCGCGGCGAGGTGACGATCCTCGGCGAGGCGCTCGCCGCCTCGCTCGCCGCCGGCGACGGTCAGTCGGGCTGCGAGGCGTAGGCGGCGTAGGCGGAGGTGGCGAGCCAGCCGCAGTCGACCGGCAGCGTCGCGCCGGTGATCGCCGCCGCCTGGTCGGAGCAGAGGAACAGGATCGCCTCGGCGACGTCGGACGGCTCGACGAAGCGGCGCAGCGCCGACTTCTCGATCACCGCCTGCGGGTCGCGCTGTCCGCTCTGGATGCGCGTCCGCATCGCCGGCGTCAGCGTGTAGCCCGGCGCGACGGCGTTGACGCGCACGCCGCTCGGCCCGAACTCGGCCGCCATCACCTCGGTCAGCATCTTCAGCCCCGCCTTGCCGAAGGCGTAGGCCGGCTGGGCGGAGGGCCGGAAGGTGGTGAGCGAGCAGAGCGTGACGATCGCCCCCCGCCCGGCCGCGCACATCCGCGCGCCGACGGCGCGCGAGACGAGCAGCGTGCCGCGCACGTTGATCGTCGTGATGCGGTCGAACTCGGCGATGTCCATGTCGGTGACGCGCACCGCGTTCTGCAGCACCCCCGCCCCGTTGACGAGGGCGTCGGCGCGGCCGTGCAGCCCGTAGGCGGCGGCGACGAAGGCCTCGACCGAGGCCTCCTCGGCGACGTCGAGCGGCAGGAACGCCGCCGCGGCGCCCGCCTGCCGCAGCTCGGTGGCGACCGCCTCGCCGCGCGCCGCGTCGCGGTCGCCGGAGACGACCCGCCATCCCGCCGCGGCGAAGCGCCGGAGGGCGGCCTCGCCGATGCCGCTCGCCCCGCCGGTGACGATCGCAACCCGCTCTTCGCTCATCGCACGTCCCCTTGCTGCGCCCGCAGCGCCGCGCGCCGCGCCGCCGTCGCCGCCTCGTCGATCGCCCCACCCGCGAAGACCACGCCGTGGTCGCGCGCGGCGGCGGCGGGCGTCACCTTGCCGTCGGCGAGGTCGGCGGCGATGCGCGCGGTCGGCCGATCGAGCGGATCGCCGTAGCCGCCGCCGCCCGCCTGCTCGTGCAGCACCAGCGTGCCGCGCCGCACCTCGCGCGTGACCTTGCCGGGCAGCGGCGCGAGGCCGCCGCCCTCGTCGATGAAGTTGCGCGAGGTGGCGCCGGGCAGGCCGCCGAAGAGGCCGTAGGGCGGGTGCTCGGTGCGGTCGGCGCGCAGTTGCAGCACCGCCTCCTCGGCGAGGAGGCGGTAGGAGCGGACGAGGCCGAGGCCGCCGCGCGTCGCGCCGGCGCCGCCGGAATCCGGCCGGAGGCCGTAGGCCTCCATGCGGATCGGGTAGCGAGCCTCGAGCGTCTCGATCGGTAGGTTCGACATGTTTTGCGAGGGGTTGGTGACGCCCTCGATGCCGTCCTTGCCGAAGCGCCCGCCCCAGGCGCCGTTGATCATGTCGACGAGGATGAACGGCTCGCCGCTCGCCCGGTCGCGGCCGCCGAGGGCGACCACCGTGTTGCCGCCCTCGCCCGCCGCCATCACCCGCTCGGGCACGATCTGGGCGAGCGCCCCCATCACCGTGTCGACGACGCGGTAGCCCGTGAGCGCGCGCGCCGCCACCGGCGCCGGCAGGCGCGGGTTGAGGATCGAGCCCTCCGGCGCGGTGACGGCGATGCAGCGGTAGACGCCGGCGTTGTTCGGCACCTCGCGGTCGAGGGCGCAGCGGATCGTGAGGTAGGTCGCCGACTTGACGAAGGAGAGGGTCGCGTTGATCGCCCCCTTCACCTGCGGCGACGAGCCGGCGAAGTCGACCTCGAGCCGGTCGCCGGCGACGCGGATGCGGCATGAGATCGGGATCGGGTCGGGCGAGAAGCCGTCGCCGTCGATGAAGTCGGTGAAGGCGTAGTCGCCGTCCGGCCAGGCCGAGATCGCCTTGCGGGTGAGCGCCTCGCCGTAGTCGATGAGGCGGTCGAAGTGGTGGGCGAGCGCCGCCTCGCCGTAGCGCTCGGCGAGGCGCAGCAGCTCCCGCTCGCCGATGGCGCAGGTCGCCGCCTGCGCGTCGAGGTCGCCGAGCACCAGGTCGGGCAGGCGCACGTTGGCGGTGATCAGCTGGATCAGCGTCTCGTTGCGCCGGCCCGCCTCGAAGAGCTTCATCGGCGGGATGCGCAGCCCCTCCTGGTAGATCTCCGTCGAATCGCTCGCGTTCGAGCCGGGCACGCGGCCGCCGACGTCGCTGTGGTGGGCGATCACCACCGAGAAGCCGAGCCGGCGCCCGCCGCGGAAGATCGGCTTCACCATGAAGATGTCGGGCAGGTGCATGCCGCCGGCATAGGGATCGTTCAGCACGACGACGTCGCCCGGCGCCAGCCGGCCCTCGAAGCGGGCGAGGATCTCGTCCATCGCGTCGGGCACGGCGCCGAGGTGGAGCGCCACCGTCTTCGCCTGCGAGAGGATGCGGCCGGCCGCGTCGCACAGCGTCACCGAGTAGTCGAGCACGTCGCGCACGATCGTCGAGCGCGCGGTGCGCATGACCGTGTAGGCCATCTCGTCGACGATGGTGTCGAGCCCGCTCTTGATCACCGCGAAGGTGATCGGGTCGTCGTCGGCGGTGCCGGCGGCGGCCTCGTCGGCGAGGGTGGCGACGAGGGTGCCGGCGGGGCCGGGGGCGATGCGCGCGCCGGGCGGCACGACGATGGTGGTGTCGGCGCTCTCGACGACGAGCGGCCCCGCCCGCTCGGCGAGCACGGCGCCGCGCTCGACGACGGGGGTGTCGGTCCAGCCGTCCGCCCCGTCGAACCACACCGGGCGGCGGCGCTCGCCCGCGGCGGCCGCCGGCGCCGCCCCGGCGCCGATCGCCGCGGGGGCCGGGCCGCGGGCGAGGAGGCGGATCGCCACGACCTCGACCGCGTCGGCGGAGACGTAGCCGTAGAGGCCGCGATAGGCGTCGAGAAAGGCGGCCCGGAGCGCCGCCCGCGCGGCCTCGCCGTCGCCCGCGGCGAGCGGCACGGCGATCTCGAAGTCCTGGCCGCGGAAGCGCAGGTCGAGCGACACCTCGACGGCGACCGCCGCCGCGTCCTGCCCCTCGCGGGCGAGCGCGGCGAGCGCCTCGGCCTCGAGCCTCGCCACCGCCGCGCGCACCGCCGCGAGGTCGAGCGTCTCGAGCGGCGCCGGGAAGGTCGCGAGCCCGTGGTGCTCGATCGCCCCGGCGAGCATGCCGGTGGCGGTGAAGACGCCCGGCGCCGGCGGGAAGATCACCCGGCGGATGCCGAGCGAGCGGGCGAGGTCGCAGGCGTGCGCCGGCCCCGAGCCGCCGAAGGCGAAGAGCGCGAAGTCGCGCGGGTCGGTGCCGCGCTCGACGGTCACCGCGCGGATCGCCCGCGCCATGTTGGCGTTCGCCACCGCGCGGACGCCGAGCGCCGCCGCCTCGACGCCGATGCCGAGCGGCGCGGCGAGATCGCGCGCGATCGCCGCCCGCGCCGCCTCGACGTCGAGGGCGAGGGCACCGCCGGCGAGGGTCGGCGGCAGGAGCCCGAGGACGACGTTGGCGTCGGTCACCGTCGGCCGCGTGCCGCCGGCGCCGTAGCAGGCGGGGCCCGGCACCGCGCCGGCCGACACCGGCCCGACGACCATCAGCCCGCCGCCGTCGATCGCGGCGATCGAGCCGGCGCCGTTGCCGACCTCGGCGACGTCGACCGTCGGCACCCGCATCATGTAGCCGCCGGCCTTGATGAAGCGGCTCGGCGTCGAGATCCCGGCGCGGAACTCGTACTCGTTGGTGCGGCTCAGCCGGCCCTCGTGCACCAGCACGGCCGAGGCGGTGGTGCCGCCCATGTCGAAGGCGACGAGGTTCGCCTCCCCCGCCGCCGCGCCGAGCGCCGCCGCCCCGACGGCGCCGGCAGAGCGGCCCGAGGAGACGAAGAACACCGGCTTCTCGCGCGCCGTCGCGGCGGTCGAGAGGCCGCCGTTCGAGTTGACGATGAAGAGCGGCGCGGCGACGCCGATCGCCTTCAGGCCGGCTTCGAGGCGGGTGAGGTAGGGGCCGAGCACCGGCAGCACGTAGGCGTTGACCGCCGTCGTCGAGGTGCGCTCGTACTCGCGGATCTCCGGCAGCACCTCGACCGAGGCGGTGACGGCGACGCCCGGCAGCGCGGCGCGCAGCGCCGCGGCGGCGGCGATCTCGTTCGCCGGGTTGCGGTAGGAGTTGAGGAAGGCGACGGCGATCGCCTCGACGCCCGCCGCGACGAGCGTCCGGCCGGCCGCCGCCGCCTCGGCGGGATCGAGCGACACGAGCACGGTGCCGTCGGCGGCGGTGCGCTCGGCGACCTCGAGCCGCAGCCCGCGGGGGATCAGCGGCTCGGGCTTGTCCCAGCCGAGGTCGAACATCGACGGCGTGCGCACCCGGCCGATCTCGAGCACGTCGCGGAAGCCGCGCGTGGTGATCAGGCCGGCGCGCGCGCCGGTCTTCTGCAGGAGCGCGTTCGAGCCGACGGTGGTGCCGTGGACGACCGCCGTCACGGCGCCGGGCGCAACGCCCGCCTCCTCGAGCAGCCGCCGCACCCCGGCGACGACCGCCGCCTCGGGGTCGACCGGCGTCGAGGCGACCTTGATCGCCGTCAGCCGTGCGGGCGCGCCGGCCCCGCCGGCGATGCCGAGGACGAGGTCGGTGAAGGTGCCGCCGATGTCGACGCCGATGCGGACCTCCGGCCGGCCGGAGGCCGCGCCGCGCGCCGCCGCGCCGACCGCCGCGGCCGTCCCCGCCTCGTCCGAATGGCCGCTTCGTTCGCCCTGCCGCACGATCCCCTCCGCAAGACCGCGCCGCGACGCCGATCCAAGAATGTCGACATTATGCAATTTGTCGAGGCGAGTTCAAGCGCTCGCAGCGGCGCGAGACGGCGGGGACGGCTGGGAATGTCGGCGGTTCCGCCGCGCCTGGAGTGCCTCCGACCGGATGGAAGCCTCCAGTCGATCGGAAATCGCCCCAGACTCAGAGCCTCGAGCATATCCCTCTCGTTCGGATCGTCTCGATCCGAGCGGGAAATGCGCTAGGCGCGCGCCTCCTGCTCGACGATGTCGGTGAGGCTCGACAGGGCGTTGAGGACGTGGATGCGCAGCAGCGAGACGGCCCGCTCGGTCTGCCCGCGGGCGCACAGCGCGACGAGCTGCTCGTGCTCGGTCCTGGCGGTGTCGCGGGTCTGCGTCACCGACATCTCCATCCGCAGGTAGCGGTCGATGTTCTGGTGGATGCGGTCGAGGGTGCGCAGGATCGTCGGCCGCTCGGCGGGTTCGTAGAGCGTGCGGTGGAGCCGCCAGTTGAGCACGCCCCAGCTGGCGATGTCCGCCCCTTCCATCTCGTCGATGATCCGGCGGGCGGCGGCGAAGTCGTCGGCCCCGAGGCGCGGCACGGCGAGCTGCAAGAGGTGCGGCTCGAGCAGCAGCCGCATCTCGAACATCTCGGAAACCTCGGCGAGCGAGATCGGCGCCACCTCGGCGCCCTTCTGCGAGATGAGCGTGACGAGGCCCTCGGCCTCGAGCTGGCGCAGCGCCTCGCGCACCGGGCTGCGCGAGACGCCGAGCTCCTGGGCGATCTGCTCCTGCTGCAGCTTCTCGCCGCTGCGGTAGTGGCCGCCGATGATCCGCCGCCTGAGCTCCTCGACGACCTGCGTCGCGATGGTGTGCTTGCTGATGGCGAGGCGGCTCACGGACGGCTCATCGGTGCGGGCGCGGCGCGGCCCGGGGCGGGATCGCCGGCACGGCCGGCTCTCCGCCGTTAGCACACTTTGGCCGCGCGAAGAATTCCCGCGCGCTCACGGCGGCTTTCCGCCGGGCGATTCCGGCGGCGGAGCGCCGGCCAGCCGGCCGCCGATCCACCAGTCCTCGCGGGCGACGTCGGCGAAGACCACCTGCACGGCCTCGGCGCGGCAGCCGAGGACGCGCACCGTCTCAGCCGTCAGCGCCCCGGCGAGCGCGGCCTTCTGCTCCGGCGTGCGGCCGGCGAGGAGTTCGACCCTGATCGTCGGCATTGGTCCCTCCTAGAGCCAGGCGTTCTAGAGCCAGGCGTTGACGTGCCAGGGCGAGAACTCGTCCTCGCCGTAGCCCAGGAGCTCGCTTTTCGTCGGCCGGCCGGAGGCGGTGGCGAGCATCGCCGCGAAGATCTCCGCCCCCATCTCGTCGAGGGTCGCCGTGCCGTCGAGGACGCGGCCGCAGTTCACGTCCATGTCCTCCTCCATGCGGCGGAACATCGCCGTGTTGGTGGCGAGCTTCAGCGACGGCGCCGGGCGGCAGCCGAAGCAGGAGCCGCGGCCGGTGGTGAAGGCGACGAGGGTCGCCCCGCCGGCGACCTGGCCGGTGGCCGAGATCGGGTCGAAGCCGGGCGAATCCATGAACACGAGGCCGCGCGCCGTCACCGTCTCGCCGTAGCCGTAGACCGCCGCGAGGTTACTGCCGCCGCCCTTGGCGACGGCGCCGAGCGACTTCTCGAGGATCGTCGTCAGCCCGCCCGCCTTGTTGCCCGGCGAGGGGTTGTTGTCGAGCCCGGCCGGCTCGTGCTCGGTATGGCGCTCCCACCACTCGAGGAGGCCGATCAGCCGTTCGCCGACCGACTTGTCCGCCGCGCGCTCGAGCAGCAGGTTCTCGGCGCCGTAGATCTCCGGCGTCTCCGAGAGGATGGCCGTGCCGCCGCAGGCGACGAGCCGGTCGACGGCGACGCCGAGCGCCGGGTTGGCCGAGATGCCGGAGAAGCTGTCGGAGCCGCCGCACTGCAGCCCGACGACGAGCGCGCCGGCGGGCACCGGCTCGCGCCGGCAGGCGGCCGCCGCCTCCAGCATCTCCTCGACGAGGCGGATGCCGGCGGCGATCGAGGCGCGGGTGCCGCCGGCCTCCTGCATCACCAGCGTGCGCAGCAGCGGGCCGGCCGCGAGCCCCTCGTCGGCCATCAGCCCCTCGATCTGGTTGTCCTCGCAGCCGAGCCCGACGAGAAGCACGCCGCAGAAGTTCGGATGGCGGGCATAGCCGCCGAGGGTGCGGCGGAGCATGCCCATCGAGCGCCCGCCCTCGGCGATCGAGCAGCCCGACTTGTGGGTCAGCGCCACCACCCCGTCGACGCCCGGATAGGGCGCCATCCGCGCCGGATCGCGGAAGTGCTCGGCGATCATCCGCGCGACGAGGGCGGAGCAGTTCACCGAGGTGAGGATGCCGACATGGTTGCGCGTGCCGACCCGGCCGTCCGGCCGGCGGTAGCCGTCGAAGGTCGGCACCGCGGCGTCCGGCAGGCGGGCGGCGTTCGAGAGCCGGGTGCCGATCGCCCGCCCGGCCATCGAGGCCTCGAAGCCGAGATTGTGGGTGTGGACGTGCGCACCGGCGGCGATCGGCTGGCGGGCGACGCCGATCGGCTGGCCGAGGCGATGCACCACCGCCCCGGCCGGCAGGTCGCGGAGCGCCACCTTGTGGCCGAACGGCACCGCCTCGGCGGCATAGCCCGACTGCGGCGCCAGCGCGTCGCCGGGCGCGAGGTCGCGCAGCGCCACCGCCACCTCGTCGCCCGCCGCGAGGCGGAGGGTGGCCGGGCTCGGAGACTCTGGCTGCGTCATGGGCATGGGGTCCGTCGCGACTCGATATGGCGAATGTATGCAATCTTTCCGCCCCTGTCAGCGTCCGCCGGCATCCGCCGGATCGCCGCGCCGGCCGTCGGAGCGGAACCTCGGTCGGCGGCGCACGTTCTCCTCTCGCTCGGGGGCGGTCCGCCCCCGGAAAACGGCGACGGGAGAGCGCAAGATGGGCCGCGGTATTCTTCTCTGGCTTCTGGGGGTTCCCATTCCGATCATCATCCTTCTCGCGCTGTTCTTCCGCTGACCGAAGGAACCGGAACAATGTCCATGGCAACGGAAAGAACCGTCATCGCGGCGATCGGCACGCCGATCGACGGTGCGGACAGGACGACCGCGGCGGGCGTCTCCTGGGGGGCGATCATCGGCGGCGCCGTCGCGGCGGCCGGCGTGTCGCTCGTCATGGTGGCGCTCGGCTCCGGCCTCGGGCTGACGATGGTCTCGCCCTGGTCGCACGAGAGCGTGGCGCTCACCACCTTCGCCGTCTCGACCGCCGTGTGGCTCATCGTCATGCAGTGGGTGGCGTCGGTCTTCGGCGGCTACCTCACCGGACGGCTGCGCCGGCGGCTCGACGGCTACCGCAGCGACGAGGTGTTCTTCCGAGACACCGCGCACGGCTTCCTCGCCTGGGCGCTCGCGACACTGCTCGTCGCCGGCCTGATGACGTCGGCGGTCGGCGCGCTGATCGGCGGCGGCACGCAGGCGGCTTCGACCGTCCTCGGCGGCGCGGCAGCGGGCGCGGCGGCGCAGGGTACGTCCGACCCGGACGGCGGCCTCGCCGACCCGACCGGCTACTTCGTCGACCGGCTGTTCCGCCGGGCCTCGGTTCCGGCCACCAGCACCCTGCCGGCGGTGTCGCCGCAGGCCGACGCCCCGGCGGCGCCGACGGGCGAGGCGGCGCGCATCCTCGTCGCCGGGCTCGCCGCCGGCGAGGTGTCCGACAGCGACCGCGCCTATCTCGCCCGCATGGTCGCGGAGCGTACCGGACTGCCGCCGCAGGAGGCCGAGGCGCGCGTCGGCCAGGTGATCACCGACATGCAGGCCGCCAAGGCCGAGGCGCAGGAGGCGGCCGACGCGGCCCGCAAGGCCGGCGCGCTGCTGTCGATGTTCGTCGCCCTGTCGATGGTCGTCGGCGCCTTCATCGCGAGCGTCGCGGCGGCCATCGGCGGCCGCCACCGCGACGAGCTCGACGCGGCCTGACCAAGGGCGGGCCGGCACGCCGCCGGCCCTCCACCGTCGGGACTGACCTCGCCCGGCCGGCAGCCGCCGCGCCGGGCGAGCGCATGTCCGGGCCGGCGCGCGACGCGCCGCACGGCCACCCCCGGGTCAATCTCACGACTCCGATCTCACGACGATCGCTGCCGCACGGCCTCTTGACCGGGCCGCGCGGCTCATTCTATTCTATAAATAATGAAATGACATTTCATTAAATGAAATGCACCTGGGAGGACGAACCTTGGACACAGAGGCGGCATCGCCGGAAGAGACGCGCGCGCCGGCGGGAACCGGCACGCTCGACTTGGCGCTGCGCGTCCTCGAGCACCTCGCCTTCCAGAGCCAGCCGCTCTCCCTCGCCCAGATCGCCGCGCACTTCGGGGCGTCGAAGGCGACCGTCTACCGCCACCTGCTGACGCTGCAGCGGCACGGCTACGTGCGGCAGGAGGCCGAGACGAGCCGCTACGAGGCGGGGGTGAAGCTGTTCGTTCTCGGCGAGGCGACGCGCGCCCGCTTCGACGTCGTCAACGCCGGCCGCGACGAGCTGATGCGCCTGCGCGACCTGACCGAGCACGCCGTCACCATCTGCCGGGTGATCGACGGCGAGCTCGTCGTCCTCGACCTCATCCAGGGCCGCACCGTCATCGAGTTCGGCACCCGCCCCGGCACCCGCCTCGCCATGCACGCCAGCGCGCACGGCAAGGTGTGGCTCGCCTTCGGCCCGCCGCGGCTCTTCGACCTCGCGGTCGCCGAACCCCTGCGCCGGCTGTCGCCCAGCACCATCACCGACCCCGAGACGCTCCGGCGCGACGTCGAGGCCGTCAGGGCGCGCGGCTGGGCCGACGCCCCGGACGAGGTGATCACCGCGGTCAACGCCCTCGCCGCGCCGGTCTTCGACCACCGCAACGAGCTCGTCGGCTCGGTGGCCGTGGTCGGCTCGACGCAGTTCATTCCCTCCCCCCCGCACGACACGCAGATCGCCGAGGTCGTCGCCACCGCGCAGCGGATCTCGCGCAGCCTCGGATGGAGCAACGCATGAGCTATTCCCTCGCCGTCGACATCGGCGGCACCTTCACCGACATCGTGCTGCGCAACTCCGACGGCCGCCTCTCCGTCGACAAGACGCTGACGACCCACGACGACCTGCTGACCGGCTTCTTCAGCGGCGTCGATTCGGTGCTCGCCAAGGCCGGCGTCACGGCCGACGCCGTCGACGGCGTGGTCGTGCACGCGACGACGGTCGTCACCAACGCCCTGATCGAGCGCAAGGGCCTGCCGACGGCGCTCGTCGTCACCGAGGGCTTCCGCGACGTGCTCGCGATCCGCAACGAGCACCGCTACGACATGTACGACCCGCAGATCGAGTTCCCCGAGCCGCTGGTGCCGAGCGAGCTCACCTTCGGCATCGTCGAGCGCACCCTCGCCGACGGCCGGGTGGTCGCCGAGCCGAGCCAGGCGGACATCGAGGCGCTCGCCGCCGATATCCGCCGGAGCGGCGCCAAGGCGGTGGCGGTCTGCTTCCTCAACAGCTTCATCAACCCGGCGAACGAGGCGCTGGTGGCGGCCGAGCTCGGCCGGCTGCTCAACGACACCTTCATCTGCACCTCGTCCGAGGTCGCGCCGCAGATCCGCGAGTATCCGCGCGCCTCGACGACCACCGTCAACGCCTACGCGATGCCGATCTCGCAGCCCTACCTGCGCCGGCTGAGCGACCGCCTGCGCGCCGAGGGCTTCGCCAACACGCCGCTCATCATGCTGTCGTCGGGCGGCGTCGTCGGCGCCGAGACCGCCGGCCGCAACCCGGTCCGGATGATCGAGAGCGGCCCGGCCGCCGGCGCGCTCGCCGCCTGCCACTACGCCGAGGTGCTCGGCATCGACCGGCTGATGTCGTTCGACATGGGCGGCACCACCGCCAAGGCCTGCCTGATCGAGAACCGCACGCCGCTCGTCACCGGCCTGTTCGAGGTCGACCGCCGCTACCGCTTCAAGGAAGGCTCCGGCCTGCCGGTGGTGGTGCCGTCGATCGACCTCATCGAGATCGGCGCCGGCGGCGGCTCGATCGCGCACGTCGACGCGCTCGGCCTCCTCAAGGTCGGGCCGGAGAGCGCCGGCTCCAACCCCGGCCCCGCCTGCTACGGCCGCGGCGGCGAGGGCGCCACCGTCACCGACGCCGACCTGATGCTCGGCCTCATCGACGCCGACAACTTCCTCGGCGGCGACATGAAGCTCGACCGGCCGGCGATGGAGGCGGCGATGGGCCGCCTCGGCGACGCGCTCGGGATCTCCCGGGTGCAGGCGGCGCGCGGCATCTACCGCGTCGTCACCGAGGCGATGGCCTCGGCCGCCCGGGCCCACGCCACCGACCGCGGCGTCGACTATCGCGGCCTGCCCCTGTTCGCCTTCGGCGGCGCCGGGCCGCTGCACGCCTGCGGCGTCGCCGAGCTCCTGCAGAGCACGTCGGTGATCGTGCCGCCGCAGTCGAGCGTGCTCTCCGCCTTCGGCACCCTCGTCACCCCGGTCCGCCTCGACCTCGTCCGCTCCGACCTCGCCCGCCTCGCCGACGTCGACTGGACCCGCGTCGACCGCATCCTCGGCGAGCTCGAGAAGGAGGGCCGCAGCGCGCTCCGCGAGGCCGGCTGCGCGGCGAAGGACGTCGAGATCATCATCGGCGCCGACATGCGCTACGTCGGCCAGCAGCACGAGGTTACCGTGACCTTCGACGCCGACCCGCGGGCGACCCGCGACACCGGCGCGATCGCCGCGCTGTTCGAGGCCGCCTACCGCACCCTCTACGGCGTCAACCCCTCGCACGTGCCGGTGGAGATCGTCACCTGGCGCGTCACCGCGCGCGGCCCGGTGGTCGGCTTCCATCCGGCGACGACGCTCGCCCGGGAGCCCGGCCGGCCGAAGACGAGCCGCCCCGTGCACGCCTGGGCCGACGACGCCCTGGTGCCGGTCTACGACCGCCGCGACCTCGCCGTCGGCCAGACGGTGGCCGGCCCCCTGATCATCGAAGAGCGCGAGACGACGACCGCGATCCCGCCCGGCTGGGTGGCGACCATCGATCCCGTCGGCTGCATCGTCGCGACGAAGGCTTGAACGTCATGAGCATGGACGGCGTCGAACTCGAAATCCTCTGGTCGAACCTCATCGGCATCGTCACCGAGCGGGCCAAGGCGCTGCAGCGCATCGCCTTCAGCCCGATCGTGCGCGAGGCCGGCGACCTCGCCTGCGCGCTGTTCGACCTGCGGGGCCGGATGGTCGCCCAGGCGAACACCGGCACCCCCGGCCACATCAACTCGCTCGCCTTCGCCGGCGCCCACCTCGTCCGCGAGTTCGCGGGCCGCTGCGAGCCCGGCGACGTGCTGATCACCAACGACCCGTGGCTGTCGGCCGGCCACTTCTTCGACATCACCATCCTGACGCCGATCTTCGACGGCGAGCGGCTCATCGCCTACATCGGCTCGACCATCCACCACACCGACATCGGCGGCTACGGCATCGGCGCCGGCGCCCGCGACGTGCACGAGGAGGGGCTGTGGATCCCGCCCCTCAAGCTCTACGAGCGCGGCGTGCCGAACGCCGTGCTGCACACGATCATCCGCCGCAACGTGCGCACCCCGGACGCGGTGTTCGGCGACCTCGCGGCGCAGGTGTCGAGCGGCCAGGCCGCCGCCGAGCACCTCATCGCGCTCTGCGAGCGCCACGGCGTCGACGACATCGAGGGGCTGTCCGACGAGATCATCGACCGCTCGGAGGAGGTGACCCGCGAGGCGATCCGCAAGCTGAAGCCCGGCACCTACCACGGCGTCTCGTCCTTCGACGTGCCGGGCGGCGAGGTCATCACGCTCAAGGCGGCCGTCACCGTCGACACCGAGAAGGGCGCGATCATCGTCGACTTCGCCGGCAGCTCGATGCAGACGACGACCGGCATCAACGTCGTCCTCAACTACACCCACGCCTACTCGACCTTCGCCATCCGCTCCTGCCTCAACCCGGAGCTGCCGAACAACACCGGCAGCCTGGCGCCGATCGAGGTGCGGGCACCCGAGGGCTCGATCATCAACTGCCGCTACCCGGCGCCGGTGAACGCCCGCCACGTCGTCGGCATGTACGTGCCGATGCCGATCTTGAAGGCGCTCTACCAGGTGATGCCGGAGCGCGTGCTGGCGGAAGGCTCGGGCGCCGTCTGGACGATCCAGATCCAGGGCCGCAAGAGCGACGGCGAGGCGTTCACCTCGTCGATGTTCAACTACTCCGGCGGCATGGGCGCGCGCGCCGAGAAGGACGGGCCGAGCGCCACCTGCTACCCGACCGGCGTGGCGGCGGTGCCGATCGAGATCCTCGAGGCGGCGATGCCGATCGTCTTCGACCGCAAGGAGCTGCGCCGCGGCTCGGGCGGCGACGGCCGGCGGCGCGGCGGCGACGGCCAGTCGATCGAGTTCCACATGCTGACGGAGGAGCAGTGGCTCCTCAACGCGGTGCCGAGCCGCCTGGAATCCGGGCCGGAAGGCATCGGCGGCGGCGGCGACGGCCAGCACGGCCGCTTCCTCGTCAACGGCGAGCCGGTCAGCCAGGCCCGCAAGCTCACCATGAATCCGAACGACGTCGTGCTGCTCGAGACCCCGGGCGGCGGCGGCTTCGGTGATCCCGCCGCGCGCTGAGCGCGGTGGTCCGGCCCAAGGACCCAACAAGCACACGACCCCGAGGAGAGGAACGAACCCCATGACCCTGCATTCGAAATCACTGTCGGCCGCGCTCGCCGTCGGCCTGTCGCTCGCGGCGCTCGCGCCCGCGGCGGCCGAGGATACCTACAAGATCGGCGTCTCGGCCGGCCTCACCGGCTACGCCGCCACCGTCGACCGCGCCTGGCGCGACGGCGTCGAGCTCGCCGTCGCCGCGCTCAACGAGAAGGGCGGCGTGATGGGCCGCAAGCTCGAGGTTATCGTCGAGGACAACCGCTCCGAGCCGCAGGAGGCGGTGACCGTCTACCGCAAGATGCTGAGCTCCGACGGCGCCCAGGTGTTCATCTCCGGCTGCGTCTCGGCCGGCAACTTCGCCGCCGCCGGCATGGTCGCGCGCGCCGAGGTGCCGATGATGCTGTGCTCGATCCTGCCGAAGCAGCCGAACGAGGTCGAGTGGGCGTTCACCACCCTGCCGCCGGCCGGCTTCGAGGTCGAGAAGCGCCTCGAGTACCTGCGCGACAAGACCGAGATCCGCAAGGTCGGCGTCCTGCACGACCCGACCCCCTATGCCAACCTGCAGAAGGACGTCGCCCAGAAGATCGCCGGCGACTACGGCATCGAGGTCGTCGCGGTCGAGGCCTACAAGCAGGACGACGCCGACCTCAGCGTCCAGATCTCCAAGATGCAGGCGGCCGGCGCCGGCGCGATCATCAAGATCGGCCTCGGCGGCACGACCCTGACGGCGGCCAAGAACATCAAGCAGCTCGGCGCCGACATGCTGCTGCTGACGAGCCTCGAGGACATCGAGGTGTTCCGCCCGGTGGCCCAGGTGCTCGGCGACAAGTTCCTGTTCGTCGCCTCGCCCTCGCAGGTCTACGACGTGCTCGCGGACGGGCCGCTGAAGACCGAGATCGGCAAGTTCCTCGACCCGTGGCGGGCGAAGTTCGGCCTCCGCGACCCCAACTGGGCCTCGCGCGGCTGGGACGGCGTGATGCTCACCGCCAAGGCGATCGAGAACGGCAAGTCGTTCGAGGGCCCCTCGGTGCGTGCCGAGATCGAGAAGATCACCGGCTTCCAGGGCACCACCGGCGTCTACGACTTCAGCCCGGAGCGGCACCAGGGCATCACCAAGAACCCGTTCCTGATCGCCACGATCGTCGACGGCCAGGTGAAGGTCGCGCAATGACGTCCGCCGCCGGACCGGCGACGCCGGTCCTCGAGGTCAAGGGGCTCTCGGCCCGCTACGGCCACGTCGAGGCGCTCAAGCCGACGGATCTCACCGTCGGCGAGGGCGAGCTCGTCGCGGTGCTCGGGCCGAACGGCGCCGGCAAGTCGACGCTGCTCCGGGCGATCCTCGGGCTCGTCGCCAACGCCGGCGCGGTCCACTTCCGGGGAGCGCCGCTGCCGCGGCGCGACCCGGTGGCGGTCGCCTCGCGCGGCGTCGTGCTGGTGCCCGAGGGCCGCGGCATCTTCGGGCCGATGTCGGTCGCCGAGAACCTCGAGCTCGGCGCCTACCGTCTCGGCCGCGACCGCGCCGAGTACGCCCGCCGGCTCGACCGGGTGATGACGCTGTTCCCGCGCCTCAAGGAGCGGCTCGGCCAGGTCGCCGGCTCGATGTCGGGCGGCGAGCAGCAGATGCTGGCGGTCGGCCGCGCGATGATGTCCGACCCGAAGGTGCTCCTGCTCGACGAACCGTCGCTCGGCCTCGCGCCGCGCGTCACCGCCGAGATCCTGGGCACCCTCAAGACCCTGAACCAGAGCGGCCTGCCGGTCGTGCTGGTGGAGCAGAAGGCGCCGCTGGCGCTCGAGCTCGCCAGCCGCGCCTACCTCCTGTCGCTCGGCCGGACGGTGGCGGTCCTCGATCCGCGCGAGATCAAATCCCATGACGAACTCGCTCAGTACTACTTCGCCTGACGCGCCGGCCGTCGCCGCCCCCGCCTCGCCGGTCCGCCGGCTGGTGGCGCTCGGGCCGTGGCTGATCTCGGCGGCGATCGTCGGCTACGCCTTCGTGTTCGGCGGCTACATCGCGACGATCGTCGCCTTCGCGCTGATCTACGCGGTGTTCGTCTCCGGGCTGAACATCTTCATGGGCTTCACCGCCCAGGTGTCGTTCGGCCAGAACGCCTTCGCGGCGATCGGCGGCTACACCTCGGCGGTGCTGACGACGGCCTACGAGTGGGCGCCGCTGCCGGCGATGGCCGCCGGCCTCGCCGGCGCGCTCGTCTTCGCCGCCGTCATCGGCTACCCGACGCTCCGCCTGCGCGGCCACTACCTCGCCATGGCGACGCTGGCGATCGGGCTCATCACCTACGAGATCGCGGTCGAGTGGGAATCCGTGACCCAGGGCTATCTCGGCATCTCCGGCATCCCGCCGCTCGGCATCGGCCCCTTCGAGGCGACGAGCGACCGCGAGATGCTGACGGTGCTCACCATCATCGTCGCGCTCGGCGCCTTCGCCATCGACCGCATCCGCCGCTCGCGCCTCGGCCGCGCGCTGCTCGCGGTCGCCGGCAGCGAGGAGGCGGCCGGCGCGCTCGGCATCGACGTCGCCCGCTACAAGCTGCTCGCCTTCCTGCTCGCCGCCGGCTTCGCGGCGGTCTCCGGCTCGCTCTTCGTCCACATCGTCGGCTACGTCAGCCCCGAGGTGTTCGGCCTGCACATGGTGATCCTCGCCTTCACGATGCTCTATGTCGGCGGCCTCGGCACCATCGCCGGGCCGATCCTCGGCGCCCTCGTGGTCAGCCTGCTGCCGGAGACCTTCCGCGGCTTCCGCGACTACCAGGACCTCGCCTACGGCGCCGCGCTGATCCTCCTGCTCATCTACGCGCCGCGCGGCCTCGCCGGCCTGTTCGCCGGCCTCGCCGCACGGAAGGGGGAGCGATGACCCGCCTTCGCCTCCACGGCGTCACGCGCCGCTTCGGCGGCCTCGTCGCCGTCAACGCCGTCTCCTTCGACGTCGCCGACCACGGCGTCACCGCGGTCATCGGCCCGAACGGCGCCGGCAAGACGACGCTGTTCAACCTGATCTCCGGCGCCATTCCGCCGAGCGAGGGCCGCATCGCCTTCGACGGCGCCGACACCACCGGGCTGCCGCCGGCGGCGCTCGCCGGCCGCGGCCTCGTCCGCACCTTCCAGCTCGTCAAGCTGTTCCAGGACATGTCGACCGTCGACAACGTCAAGGTCGGCTGCCACCTGCACAGCCGCGGCGGCCTGTTCGCCGCGGTCGCGAGGCCCGGCTGGGCACGGCGGATGGAGGCGGAGATCGAGGCGCGCGCCCGCGCCCTCCTCGACACCGTCGGCCTCGCCGCCGTCGCCGACCGACCAGCCTCGGTGCTGCCCTACGGCCAGCAGCGGCTGCTCGAGCTCGCCCGCGCGCTCGCCGCCAAGCCGAAGCTCCTCCTCCTCGACGAGCCGGCCGCCGGCCTCGATTCCGAGGAGAGCGCGCGCCTCTCGGCGGTGATCCGCCGGGTGGCCGAGGACGGCACCTCGGTGCTCCTCATCGAGCACGACATGAAGCTCGTGATGTCGACCGCCGACGACGTCGTGGTGCTCGACTTCGGCACCAAGATCGCCCACGGCACGCCGGACGAGGTCCGCCGCGACCCGGCGGTCATCGCCGCCTATCTCGGCTGAGGGAGAAGACGCCATGGACGCCGCCCTCATCGCGCAGATCCTCGTCAGCGGCCTCGGCATCGGCTGCGTTTACGGGCTGATCGGCATCGGCTTCTGCGTGATCTACAACGCCTCCGGCATCGTCAACTTCGCCCAGGGCGCCTTCGTCATGCTCGGCGGCATGACGACCTACGTGCTCCTGCAGGAGTACGGCGTGCCGATGATCCTCGCGGCGGCGATCGCCGTCGTCTTCGTCGCGCTCGTCGGCGTCGCCGTCGAGCGGCTCGTGGTGCGCCCGCTGTGGGACCGCAACGCGACGATGTTCGTGATGATCCTCGCGACGCTCGCCGCCCAGATCGTCATCGAGCGGGCGACCTTGATCCTCGTCGGCGACCAGCCGAAGACGCTGCCGGTGTTCACCGACCTGCCGCCGATCCGCATCGCCGGCGTCGCGATCAACTTCCAATTCCTGTGGATCGTCGCCGCCTCGCTCGTCATCGTCGGGCTGCTCGCCGTGTTCTTCCGGGCGACCCGCACCGGCAAGGCGATGCGGGCCTGCGCGATCAACCGCGAGGCGGCGGCGCTGCAGGGCATTCCGGTGTCGCGCATGCTCGCCTTCGCCTTCGCGCTCAGCGCCGGCCTCGGCGCCATCGCCGGCATCCTGATCACGCCGACCCAGTACACCGCCTTCGACGTCGGCGTGCCGTTCGCCATCTCGGGCTTCATCGCGGCGATCATCGGCGGCTTCGGCCGGCCGTTCGGCGCCTTCCTCGGCGGCCTCACCCTCGGCCTCGTGCAGGCGGTCGCCATCCTCGCCCTCGGCGCCGGCCTCAAGAACGTCGCCGCGCTGTCGGTGCTGCTGCTCTTCCTGTTCATCCGCCCGACCGGCATTCTCGGCGCCGCGAAGTAGGTCCTCGGAGACACCCCATGGACATCCACAAGATCGACTGGAACGCCATTCCCTGGACGCCGGTCCGGCCGGGCGTCGAGCGCAAGGGCTTCTCCGGCGAGGGCGCGACGGTGACGCTGCACCGGCTGATGCCCGGCCACGAGCCGAAGCCGCACAGCCACCCGAACGAGCAGATCGCCTACATCCTCGCCGGCACCATCAAGTTCGTCGTCGGCGGCGAGGAGCACCTCCTCGGCCCGGGCAGCCTCCTCGTCGTGCCGCCGAACGTCGAGCACTGGGGCGAGGTGATCGGCGACGAGCCGGTGCTCAACCTCGACGTCTTCACGCCGCGGCGGCCGGAATACGCCTGACCGCCCGAGCCTCATCGCCCCATCCCGACCGGAACGGACGAGACGCCCATGACGATGGCCCTCTGGCTCGCCCGCGCCGGGCGTGGCGACCCGACGGCGCCGGCGATCGGTCACGGCACCGACGTCGTCGCCACCTACGGCGCCCTCGCCGAGCGCGCCGCCCGCCTCGCCGGCGGGCTCGCCGGCCGCTGCGGCGTCGGCCGCGGCGACCGGGTGGCGATCGTCGCCAAGAACGAGCCCGACTACCTCGCCGCCCTCTACGCGATCTGGTTCGCCGGCGCCGCCGCCGTGCCGGTCAACGCCAAGCTGCACGGCCAGGAGATCGCCTTCATCCTCGAGCAGTCCGGCGCGCGCGTCGCCTTCGTCTCGAAGGACCTCGAGACGGCGGTCGCCGGCCACGCGCCGGCCGGCCTCGCCCATCTCCTCGTCCTCGGCGGGCGCGAGGTCGAGCGCCTCGCCGCGGCGGACGCGGTCGACCCCGTCGCCGTCGGCGCCGACGAGCTCGCCTGGCTGTTCTACACGAGCGGCACCACCGGCCGGCCGAAGGGGGCGCGGCTCAGCCACGCGAACCTCGCCGCGATGTCGCTCGCCTACGCCGCCGAGGTCGACCCGATCGCGCCGGGCGACACCATCCTGCACGCCGCGCCCTTGAGCCACGGCTCCGGGCTCTACGCGATGGCGCACGTGCTCCGGCGGGCGGTCAACGTGGTGCCGGCCTCCGGCGGCTTCGAGGCCGACGAGATCTTCGCCCTCGCCCGCCACTGGCGCGGCGCCTCGATGTTCGCCGCGCCGACGATGGTGAAGCGGATGGTCGCGGCCGCCGGCGCCTGCGACCCGACCGCCTTCCGCACCATCGTCTACGGCGGCGGGCCGATGTACGTCGCCGACGCGATCGACGCCCTCGACGCCTTCGGGCCCCGCCTCGCCCAGATCTACGGCCAGGGCGAGACGCCGATGACCATTTCCACCCTCGGCCGCGAGGAGATCGCCGACCGCGGCCACCCCGACTGGCACGCCCGGCTCGGCTCGGTCGGCCGCCCGTTCGGCGCCGTCGAGGTCATGGTCGCCGACGGCGAGGACCGGCCGCTGCCGGCGGGCGAGGTCGGCGAGATCCTGGTGCGCGGCCCGACCGTCATGGCCGGCTACTGGAACGACGAGGCCGCCTCGGCGCGGACGCTCGCCGGCGGCTGGCTGCACACCGGCGACCTCGGCGCCTTCGACGCGGCCGGCTTCCTGACGCTCAAGGACCGCTCGAAGGACGTCATCATCACCGGCGGCACCAACGTCTACCCGCGCGAGGTCGAGGAGGTGCTGCTCACCCACCCGGCGGTGCGCGAGGTGTCGGTGATCGGGCGCGCCGATCCCGAGTGGGGCGAGACGATCGTCGCCTACGTCGTCGGCGCGGCGAGCCCGGCCGAGCTCGATGCGCTCTGCCTCGCCCACATCGCCCGCTTCAAGCGGCCGAAGGACTACGTCTTCACCGACGCGCTGCCGAAGAACAACTATGGCAAGGTGGTGAAGACGGAGCTGCGCGCACGCGACGCCGGTCGCTTGGAAACCCGCGCGCCGGGCACCACGTAACGGCCAGGGCGCCGCCACCGGCGCACGCTGCCCAAAGGCGCCGTGACCGGCGCGTCTCGAGGAGAGGTCCATGAGCGAAGTGTCGATCGTCGGATGGGCGCACACCCCGTTCGGCAAGCACGAGAACGACGATGCCGAGAGCCTGATCGCCGCCGTCGGCCGATCGGCCATCGAGCACGCCGGCCTCGCCCCGGCCGACATCGACGCGGTGTTCGTCGGCATGTTCAACAGCGGCATGAACAAGCAGGACTTCCCGTCGAGCCTGTTGCTGCGCTCGGTCCCCGAGCTGCGCTACAAGCCGATGACGCGGCTCGAGAACGCCTGCGCCTCCGGCAGCGCCGCGATCCACGGCGGCCGCGACTTCCTGCGCGCCGGGCGCGGCCGCTTCGCCCTCGTCGTCGGCGTCGAGAAGATGACCGGCAACACCACCGCCGCCGTCGGCGACGCGCTCCTCGGCGCGAGCTACCGGCGCGAGGAGGGCGACATCCCGGCCGGCTTCGCCGGCGTGTTCGCGCGGATGGCGCAGAGCTACTTCCAGAAGCACGGCGACCAGTCCGACGCGCTCGCGACGATCGCCGCCAAGAACCACAAGAACGGCGTCGACAACCCCTATGCGCAGATGCGCAAGGACCTCGGCTTCGCCTTCTGCAGCACGGTGAGCGACAAGAACCCGCTCGTCGCCGCGCCGCTCCGGCGCACCGACTGCTCGCCGATCTCCGACGGCGCCGCGGCGCTGGTGCTCGCGATCGACGACGAGACCGACGCCTTCCCGCGCGCCGTGCGCTTCCGCGCCGCCGTGCAGGCGAACGACTTCATGCCGCTCTCCGACCGCGACCAGACCCGCCTCGAGGGCGCCGAGCGGGCGTGGGGCGCCGCCTACGCGGCGGCCGGCGTCTCGCTCGACGACCTCTCCTTCGTCGAGGTGCACGACTGCTTCACCATCGCCGAGCTGATGGCCTACGAGGCGATGGGGCTCGCGGCGCCGGGCCGTGGCGGCACGGCCGCGCTCGACGGCACCACCGCCGCCGACGGCCGGCTGCCGGTCAACCGCTCCGGCGGCCTCAAGGCGAAGGGCCACCCGGTCGGCGCCACCGGCGTCTCGATGCACGTGATGAGCGCCATGCAGCTCACCGGCGAGGCCGGCGCGCTGCAGCTGCCGAAGGCCGATCTCGCCGGCGTCTTCAACATGGGCGGCAGCGGCGTCGCCAACTACGTCTCGATCCTCGAGCCGGCGCGTCGCGCCTGAGCGGCGGCGCGCTGCGCCGCCTGCCTGCCGCCTGCGGGTCGCCTACCGGCGGGCCGCGCCGAGCGCCGCGAAGCGGTCGACGACGGTCGCGGTGTCGGCCGTCCAGCAATAGCCGCCGAACGCCTTCAGTGCGCCGGCGTGGCGCTCCGGCGTGGGCGCCGCGCAGGCGTCGCCGACGCAGGTGACGAGATAGCCGTGGTCGGCGCCGTCGCGCACCGTCATGTCGACGCACTGGTCGGTGAGGACGCCGGCGACGACGAGGAAGCGGATGCCGAGATTGCGCAAGAGATAGTCGACGTTCGTCGAGTTGAAGATGCCGGACGAGGTCTTCGGCAGCAGGATCTCGTCGCCGACCGGCGCCAGCGAGACGACCGGCAGCCCGGCCGGCAGGCTCGGCGGCACGTGCATCGGCGTCAGCTTGTGGTCGAGCGAGCGGTCGCGGCCGTCCTCGGTGAGGCTCTGGATGATCGTGTGCAGCACCTCGACGCCGTTCGCCCGCGCCGCGGCGAGGAGGCGCTCGCAGTTCGGGATCGCCCGCTCGCGGGTCTCCCGGTAGAAGAAGTGATCCGGGCCGCGCTCGGGGTGATCGGGATCGAGGCCCGGCTCCAGCCAGATCCGCTGCATGTCGACGATGAGGAGCGCGGTCTCGCCGGCCCTGTAGGGGGCGTCGCGCCCGGTCGGTTGCATCAAGGTGTCGTGCTCCTCGTTGTCCTCGGGCGCCGCAGGCCCCGCGGGGCGCAGCTCGGTCGCGGCGATGGTGCCGCCGATCGCAGCGATCGTCACGTCGTAGAATTGCGGCCTTATGTATCAAGAGCACCAAGTCCGAAGTGGGGGAAACGGCGGCTTGCCTCACGCTTGAGGCATGGCAGACACCTCCGCGAACGCCATCTCGGGCCTTCTCCCCAAGCGCGACGAAATGACGGAAGAGATCGCCACCATGAGGGAGCGCCTGGCGGTGCTCTCACCCCGCGCGTTCCCCGCGTGGTGCTGTTCTACCGCGGCGAGCTACGCCAGTTCCTCGCCGGCCAGCTTCGCGAAGGTGCCCGCAAATCCCGCCAGATGGCCGTCGCGCTCGTGCAGACGAAAGGCAAGGACGCGCGCGACCGCCGGATGATGAACGACGTGGTGCGCCGGATCGGCAAGGCGCTGCGCCAGATGTAGGATGCAGGATGCTGGCATTGTGGCGCGGACAGCCGAGAAGGCGCGGGGAGTACGTGTGGCGGGAGTCCTAGATTTTCTTACTTCAGTTGGCGGCGGCATTCCCGTGCGACAGAAACAGCGCTTTCAAAATTAGATATAGCGCCTTCTCGTCGACTTTCTGGCTTATAAGGTATACTAGCATGTCGTGCCGCATGTCTTCGGTGAGAGGCTGCTGATAGGACGAGACGCGATCTTGTCTATTCCTCTCGAACCAATCAATAATAATCATACAGAAATCGAAAGAAAGAACAGATTCCCTCGCATCTATTAGATCAGCCCTGGCCTTCTTATGTTGCTCTGCGGTGCCGCGCCATGTGACCTTTGGCTCTTCGGCATAGTCATGATCGAAGAAGTTCCCTAGGAAGTTCCCGCGATTCAAGTTAAAAAGCAGGAGAGCCGCCATCTTCAGATGGGAGAGCTTCTCTGTGCTAGGATGCACTTCAGATTGAAGCCAAGAGGTGCAATCACTGCACCATTGCTCGTGAATCTGCATCATTGCATTTGGCACGAATTCTGCGGAGACAGAAAACGCGCGAAATTGCATGAAACAGAACAGGCGAAAGTCGCGATTAAACGACCTGTAATCAGCCTGCCACGTTTCTAGCGTATCCTTGTCGAAAGGGATCATTTGCGGCCAATGCGCAGGGGTGCTGCCGCATATAGCAACGTGTCAGAGGGCTCTGCAACCCCCCGACCTCAAATCTGCGCAGGAAATGCCGCTCAGCAGGAAGTGGGTTTGGTCGGCCCAACTAGTTCATATGATGACAGGCAACCGAGCGTCGGCTCGGCATCTTCGCGGATTACAGCCCGCCCATTTGGGTGCAAGCTCTTGAAACGCGAGATGTCGCGCGGCAACGCCAGCGCGTCGTCGTTGACGACCCTATCAATCTCGCCCATGATTCCACCTCGTACCATCGCGCTCACCTACTAAACGCGATTCGCCGGAAAGGCGTTCCGGTCTAGAATTTCCCATTGTCAAGCGAGAAACGCCCTGACCGACTTTCGTGGCGAAAATACGCCCCGGACGGCCAGTTCGCAAGGCGATATATCATTTTGTAACCCCGCTTAGCCGTTCTGATGCGAAAGAGTCACAGTTTCGCGCAAGCCAGCTCGCTCTACCCACTGCCAATACCCCGCCCACTGGCGGCTGACCGGCGAGACCATCGCGAGCCAAAGCGCTCGATCGGCCAGCGCGCCGTTCGGCTGGCGCCGGTGGATCCTCCTTCCAGGCCGTCTCATGGGCGCACTGGTGGAGGTAGCGGGCCGAAACCCGGTGGTGCTGGCCGTCCACCATGCGGCTGAGGCGCGAGAAGTAGGACTCCGCGAGGTTCGTGATCGCGCCGCCATCCGAGTTCTGCCGCGAGAGCCGACGGTTCATACGCACCTGCGATCCCGAATACGAATCCCCGACATAGGCACCGGAGCGCCGCTGCTGCCCACGCCGCCGCGCGCTCGGCCGCACTCACAGCCGCCTCCCGAGGGTTGGTGCGGTTCCTGCGTAAGGCCGCAGAATTGCCGCGGCGGCGATCGGGAAGGCCGGTGCCGCGGAACCTTATGGCCCGGGCGACGTTGTCTGCCGGGCGCCGATCTCCGTCGGCTGCATCGCTTCACATCCGTGCGACACTTGCCGAACGCCGCCGTCGCGGCCGGGGGGACTCCGTCATGCTCATCAAGGTCGGCTACGAGCTCGCCTACGACTGCCCGCAGCCGACGCCGATGCTGCTGACCCTCAACGTCCACTACAGCCGCTCGGCGGACATGGTGGTGCCGGACCACATCATCACGCGGCCGGCGCTGCCGGTCGGCCAGTATCGCGACACCTTCGGCAACTGGTGCAGCCGCCTTGTCGCGCCGGCCGGACGGCTGGTGATCACCGCCTCGGGGGTCGTGCGCGATTCCGGCGAGCCCGACCCGGTCGTGCCCGACGCGCGCCAGCACACCATCGACGACCTGCCGGAGGACACGCTGGTCTTCCTGCTCTCGAGCCGCTTCTGCGAGACCGAGCACCTCGCGAACCTCGCCTGGAGCCTGTTCGGCACGACGCCGCTCGGCTGGCCGCGCGTGCAGGCGGTGTGCGACTTCGTCCACCGCCACATCGCCTTCGGCTACGAGCACGCCCGCCCGACCAAGACCGCCTGGGAGGCCTACAACGAGGGCCGCGGCGTCTGCCGCGACTACGCCCACCTCGCCATCGCCTTCTGCCGCTGCCTCAACATCCCGGCGCGCTACTGCACCGGCTACCTCGGCGACATCGGCGTTCCGCCGGCCGGCCCGATGGACTTCGCCGGCTGGTTCGAGGCCTATCTCGGCGGCCGCTGGCACACCTTCGATCCGCGCAACAACACGCCGCGGATCGGCCGGGTGCTGATGGCGCGCGGCCGCGACGCGACCGACGTCGCGCTCACGACGACCTTCGGCCCCAACACGCTGGCGTCCTTCAAGGTGTGGACCGACGAGGTCCTCGCCGCCTGACCGGACGGGCTAGTCCGCCGGCTCGATGTGGATCTCCTTCAGCTTGCGGATGCCGAGGAGGTCGAGCGCCAGGTTCTCGTAGACCGTCTCCGACTTGCCCTGTCGGATCTTGTGCAGGAAGTACTTCTCGAAGCCGATCTTCGCGGCGTGCACCCACTTGCCCTGCGACGACCAGTTGACGTTGCGCGGCGGGATCTGCGGCTGCGCCACGAAGGCGATGCCCTCGTCGCCGAAGTCGGCGAGGCAGACGGCGTTCCAGGTCGCGACCGCCGTCGGCGGCTTGCCCGCCATCAGGGCCGCGACGTTGGCGGCGGTGGCCGTCACCATCGATTCGATCATGAACCCGGTCTTCGGCACCCCCACCGGCAGCGGCGTCTTGCCGACCGGCGGGATCGCCACGCACACCCCGATCGCGAAGACGTTGGGGAAGGCGGCATTGCGCTGGTGCTTGTCGATGGTGATGAAGCCGCGCGGGTTGGTGAGGCCGTCGATGCCGCGCACCGCCTCGACGCCGCGGAAGGCCGGCAGCATCATCGCGAAGGCGAAGGGCAGGTCGTGGCTCGCCTTGGTGGCGCCGTCGTCGCCGACTTCCTCGACGAGCATGTGGCCGGGCTCGGCCTTCGTCACCTTGGCGTTGGTGATCCACTTGATGTGGCGCTCGCGCATCGCGCTCTCGAGCAACCCCTTGGTGTCGCCGACGCCGTCGAGGCCGAGGTGGCCGATATAGGGCTCCGGCGTCACGAAGGTCATCGGCACACGGTCGCGCACCTTGGCGCGGCGGAGCGCGGTGTCGAGGATGAAGGCGAACTCGTAGGCCGGGCCGAAGCACGAGGCCCCCTGCACCGCGCCGACGACGATCGGTCCCGGCGCCTTGACCAGGGCCTCGAAGGCCTTGCGCGCCGCCACCGCGTGGTCGACGTGGCAGACCGACTGGGTGTTGCCGGCGGGGCCGAGGCCGGGGATCTCGTCGAAGGCGAGGTCGGGGCCGGTCGCGATGATGAGGTAGTCGTACGCGACGGACGTTCCGTCGTTGAGCTCGACGCGGTTCTCGGCCGGGTGGACGCGCTTCGCCCCCTCCGGACGCAGGCCGATGCCGCGCCGGGCGAACACCGCCGCGAGGTCGGCGGAGATCGCCTCCGGCTCGCGCCATCCGACCGCCACCCACGGGTTCGACGGGACGAAGGAGTAGGTCGAGCCGAGGTTGACGACGACTAGTTCGTCGCCGGCCTTCAGCTTGTCCTTCATCTCGTAGGCCATGATGGCCCCGCCGAGACCGGCTCCGAGAACGACGACACGTGCCATGGCGATCCCTCCGCTGCACTGCGGGCCGCGGCGGCGTCTCGTCGTCCGCTTCGGTCTGTGCGGCCCGCAACGATAAATTCCAATTTGAATATTTATGCGAGCGGGCCGCGCGCGCGTTGACCCAGCGCAACTCCCGCGCGACGAAATCGGCGCCCGGCGGCCTTTTGGTCGTGCTGCCGCCGCAAAGTCGGCTCATTATTGTTTTTCGAAGTTTGGTTCGAAGGAGTGTTCTCGTGGCCACGAAAAACGAGGCTCGCCTCGGCGCGGAGACGCGCTTCAACAAGGCGAAGCAGAAGGCGGCCTCAGAGACCGCGGCCATGGCCGAGTACGCCGCCGCCGCCGCTCGGACGACCGCCAAGACCGAGCGCCTGCGGCAGCTCCGCGAGGCCAAGGAGGCCGCGGATGCGGCCGACCTCGCGGCCGCGCCGCCGAAGCCCGCGAAGCGGGTCCGCAAGCCACCGGCCGCCTGACCGGAAGCCGCCGGCAGCCTGACCGCCGCCACCACCGCCCGCCTTCGCCGCTCTCCCCGTCGCGCGCCGGCCGCTCAGCCGCCCTCGCGCCGGCGGTGCGTCAGTCCGTGGATCAGGGCGACGATCGCCGCCGCGGCGAAGCCGATCGGCGCCGCCCCGATGGTGATCGCCGCCAGCCCCATGTAGCAGCCGCCGGAATCGCCGGGCGAGCCGCAGACGGGATCGAAGGCGATGAAGACCAGCAGCACCGCGAACACGACGACCGGCAGGGCGACGAAGCCGGCAAGCCCCCAGCCGACGGCGATCAGGATGACGCGCAGCATCGTCGGATCTCCCACGATCGGTCGGCAAGGCGCACAGGCCGGCGGCCCGGGTCGTCCTCGTTTGGTCGATCTTGGCGCAATTCGGCCCGCGATCCCACCCTCGCCGTCGGCCGAAGGCGCCGAGGCGGGCGGACGGGGCGCGCGACCCGGTCGCGCGAGACGGTTGGCGGATCGCCGCCCGTCGGGTATCGGTTGCGGGCGGCCGCGGCCGCGCATTCGCGACGAGGAGCCTCGATGACCGACAAGCCCGTCCTCGTTCTGGCCTCCGGCTCGCCGCGGCGTCTCGCGCTGCTCGAGCAGATCGGCTTGGCCCCGGACCACATCTTCCCCGCCGAGGTCGACGAAACGCCGACGAGCCGCGAGGCCCCGCGCGCCCTCGCCGAGCGCCTGGCGCGCACGAAGGCCGAGGTGGCGGCTCTCCGGTTCGAGCGCCAGGAGAAGGGCGCCCACGCCTTCGTGCTGGCGGCCGACACGGTGGTCGCCGTCGGGCGGCGGGTGCTGCCGAAGGCCGAGACGCTGGAGGATGCGGCGCTCTGCCTGCACCTCCTCTCCGGCCGGAGCCACCGGGTCTACACCGCGGTGGCCCTGCGCCTGCCGGGCGGCAAGCTCCGCGAGCGGCTGGTCGAGACGCGGGTCCGCATGAAGCGGCTGTCGCGCGCCGAGACCGAGGCCTACATCGCCTCCGGCGAGTGGCGCGGCAAGGCCGGCGGCTACGCCATCCAGGGGCTCGCCGCGACCTTCGTCGCCTCGATCTCCGGCTCCTATTCGGCGATCGTCGGCCTGCCCCTGCACGAGACCGCGGCGCTGCTCGCCGGCGAGGGCTTCCCGGTCACGGCCGGCTGGTCGGCCGAGGCCGAGCCGCGCCAGGCCGCCTGAGGGCGGGCGCGATGAGCGACCCGCAGAAAGAGACGACGACACCCCGCCGACGGGCGCGCCCGTGCCCGATCTGCGGCGCGCTGTCGCTCGCCGCCTTCCATCCGTTCTGCTCCGCCCGCTGCGCGGACGTCGACCTCCACCGCTGGCTCTCCGGCGCCTACGCCATCCCGGTCGCCGAGACCGAGCCGGACGAGGACGACGACGAAGAGGCCTGAGCCAGGACGGCCGCAACCGCCAATGGCGCCGATCCGCTCAGATCAGGAAGGCGTCGCGGCCGATGGCGTCGACGTTCTCGAGGCGGATGTGGAAGTCCGCCTCGCCGTCGCCGTCGAGGTCGCCGGCCACCACCACGTCCGTTCCCTGCTTCATCCAGCGCAGCTCGCCGGCGGTCTCGCTGAAGGCCGCGGTGCCGACGAAGGCGAAGGCCTGCTTGCCGCCGGCCGTCACGTCCGCATCGAGGCGGTTGAGGACGATGCGGTCGCCCTGGTCCGACGAGAAGTCGAGGATCCGGTCGATCCCTGACCCGCGGGCGGAGTGATCGGCGACGTCGAGGAAGAACTTGTCCGCCCCGACGCCGCCGGTCAGCTGGTCGCGCCCGAGATGGCCGATCAGGCGGTCGTCGCCGCCGCCGCCGAACAGCTCGTCCGCCCCGAGACCACCCTTGAGGAGATCGTCTCCGGCCCCGCCCTGTAGCCTGTCGCGGCCGGCGCCGCCGTTGGCGACGTCGTCGCCCTTGGCGCCCATCACGTGGTCGTCGCCCGCCCGTCCGCCGAGCTTGTCGTCGCCGGACCGGCCGTCGAGCCGGTTGTCGCCGACGTTGCCGCGCACCTCGTTGTCGAGGCCGTTGCCGGTTCCGGAGATGTCGCCCTCACCGGTCAGCTTCAGGATCTCGACGTTCTTCGCGAGCTTGAACGAGACGCTCGCCTTCACGGTGTCGATGCCGTCGCCATCCGTCTCGATGGTCCGGTCGCCGGGGTCGTCGACGAAGTAGGTGTCGTCGCCCTTGCCGCCGGCCATCCGGTCGGCACCGGCGAGGCCGTTCAGGACGTCGTCGCCGTCGCCGCCGACGAGCTCGTCGTTCCCGCCGGTGCCGATGATCACGCCGTCGCCGACGATCGGCTCGGCGACGTCGAGGACCTCGATCGTCACCGCGAGGTTCGCCGCGTTGCCGTCCTCGTCGATGGCCTGCAGGACGACGTCAAGCGTCGGCGTCGTCTCGTAGTCGATGGGCTTGGCGACCCGGAGCTCGTTGCCGACGATCGTCAGGAAGTCGCCCGGGTTCTCCCCGAGCCGGTAGGTGAGCGCGCCGCCTTCCGGATCGGTCGCCGACAGCTTGCCGATCACCGTGCCGGCGGCGGCGTTCTCCTGCACGCGCCGCGCCGAGAGGGTGAGGTTTTCCGGCGGCTCGCCCTCCGGGTCGACGCCGACGGTCACGTCCGAGAACTGCAGGAACTCGATGTTGCGCAGCGTGTCGGTGCCGTCGCGTCCGGCCGTGAGGTCGGTGATCGTCGTCGTGCCGTCGGCGTTGTGGACGATCGAGTACTGCGACTTGCGCCCGGAGAAGACCGCGGTGTCGACGTCGAGGCCACCGTCGATGGCGTCGTTGCCGCCGAGACCTTCGAGCTTGTCGTCGCCGCTCTTGCCGGAGAGGAGGTCGATCGCGTTCGACGCCGAGAAGACGTCGTCGCCGCCGGAGCCGACGAAGTTCTGGCCGTACTCGTCGAGATCGTCGAGGAGCTTCTGCAGCCGCTCGGGATCGGCGGTCGCCCCGTACATGAAGGCGACGGCGAAGTTGTGCACCGGGCCGTTCGCCTCGACGTCGGCCTCCGGCGTCCGCGCGTTGTAGAAGTCGAGCCCGGTGATGCGCAGCTGCGCGTTGCCGCCGGAGAAGTAGCCGTTCGAGTCGTAGGTGCCCGAGCCGCGCGTGCCGAACTCGAGCGTGTTGATGGTGCCGTGCACGGTGTGGGTGGAGAACTCGTAGGCGAGCTCGCCGTGCGCGGTCACGTACTTCGAGGCCGCGCCCGAGCCGTAGGAGATCATCATCTCCTCGCCGGTGAAGGCGCCGCCGTTGTCGAACACCGGGAAGCCGCCGGAGGTCGCGTCGGCGAGGAAGGTCTCGGTCAGGTAGGCGTCGAAGTCCATGCCGGCGGAACCGGTGGCGTCGACCACGATCATGTCGTCGGTCGCCTCGAAGACGTCGCCGACGACGATGGTGAAGGTCTCGGAGGTGACGTTGCCCGCCGCGTCCTCGACCTCGACCGTCACGGCATGGCTGCTGGCGAGCTCGTAGTCGAGCGCGCCGGTGACCACCAGCGACACCGTGCCGTTGCCGGCGACCGAGAGGCCGAAGCGGCCGCTCGCGTCGTCGGCCAGCCGGTAGGTGAGCGCGCCCCCCTCCGGATCCGTCGCCGAGAGCACGCCGACGACCGTGCCGACGGCCGCGTCCTCCGAGACGGCGTTCGCCGAGAGCGTGACGTCCTCCGGCGCCAGATCCTGGACGTCGAGCGTCACCCGCTCGGTGGCCACGGCGTTGTCGGAGCCCGAGCCGTCGTCGACGGTGATGTCGAGCGTCGCGTCGTCGCTGCTGGCCGAGGTGAAGGCGAGGCGCTCCGCCGCGATGAAGGCGTTGATCTCGGCGATGGTGCCGGAGAGCACCAGGGTGCCGCTGCCCGAGCCCGTCGCCGTCACCGTCTCGGTGCTCGTGGCCGACAGCGTGCCGGCCGAGACGTCGAGCGTGACGGTCACCGCGCCGGTGTCGCTGTCGCCGTCAGCGAAGGTGATCCCGGTCAGCGGCCAGTCGGTGCCGACCGGCGCCGCGATCACGCCGTCGTCGTCGGCCAGCGTGATCGTCGGCGCCGTGTTCGCCCGGCCGAAGAAGTCGAGCGCCTCGATGCCCGTCAGCTCGTCGACCACGCCGGACGCGATGTGCGTCACCCGCCAGGCGCCGCCACCGAGGTCGACGACGTCGTAGTCGGCCGCCACCCCCTCGTAGCGCGCGGTGTCGTTGCCCTCGCCGCCGTCGATGGTGTCCGAACCGCCGCCGCCGGTGATCGTGTCGTCGAACAGGGTGCCGGTATAGGTGTCGTCGCCGTCGGAACCGACGAAGTTCTGGGCGTAGGAGGCGACGAGCGACTTTACGAAGTCGATGTCCTGCGGGTGGTTGGCGTCCGGCCCGTACATCCAGGTCTGCGCGAGGATGTTGACCTCGCCCTGGATGCGGTCGATGGCGGTCGCCCCGCTCTGGAGGTCGAGCCCGGTGATGGTGACCTCCGGGTCGGTGATCGCATAGACGCCGCTCGCGACGTCACCGGTGCCGAAGGCGATGGTGTCGACCGTGCCGGAGACGACGTGAATGTCCTCGCCGGTGACCGGATCGGACCAGTTGTAGACGAGGTCCGAGCCGCTGATCGAGACCAGGCTGCCGTCGGAGATCCCGGTGTAGAGGAACTCGCTCGCCGGGTCGCTGGCCGACCAGCCGCCGCCGCCGAGGAACATCGGCAGGCCGGGGAGCACCTTGGCGTAGACGTCCTCGAGGTAGGTGTCCCAGTTGACGCCGCCGCCCTCGGCCGCCGCGAGCGTCGAGGCGTCGATGGTGATGGTGCCGCGCGCCGTGTCGCCGGTCTCGGCCGCGTCGAGGATGTGGACCTGGAAGGTCTTGTCCTTCGTCACGCCGCCGGCGTCGGTCGCCCGCACGGTGACCGAGTGGAGGTTCTGCGCCTCGAAGTCGATGTCGCCGTTGGTGACGAGGTAGTAGAGCGTCGTCCCGTCGACCACACGGGTGGTGATCGCGAACTTGCCGCCGGAGTCGTCGATGAGCTCGGCGGAGACCGGCGTGAAGCTGCCGTCGAAGGTCTCGATGTAGCCGAGCTCGGTGCCGACGTCGACGTTCTCGACGACGCTCATGTAGGTCTGGCCGGTCGGCACCGAGGAGATGTCGAACGCCTCGTCGGTCGACTGGATATCGATCGTCGCGCGGGTGACGTTGCCGGCCTCGTCGCGCGCATCGACGACGAGCTGGTAGACGCCATTCACGGCGGCGGAGGATTCGAAGTCGAGCGGCCGGGTGAGCACCACGGTGGTGACGCCGTTCTCGTCGACCTTGAGCTGGAACCACTCGTTGTCGGCGACACTCGAGTCGAGCGAATACGTGATGTCGTCGCCGTCCAGATCGGTCGCCGACAGGATGCCGACCACCGCGCCGGTGCGGGCGGATTCCGACATCGTCGTGTTGGAGAGCGTGATGTCCTGCGGCGGCCCGAGGCCCTCGACCTCGTTGATGACGTCGACGGTCAGCGTCTCGGTCGTCTCGTAGCGTCCGTCGGAGACGGTGATGCTCACGGTGTGCGAGGTCGCGGTCTCGTAGTCGACCGCACCGAGCAGCACGAGCTTCGTGACGCCATCCTCGACGACGAGGCCGAAGAGGCCGCCGGCGTCGTCGGCGAGGGTGTAGGTCAGCGCGTCGCCGTCCGGATCGGTGGCCGACAGTTCTCCGATCACAGTGCCGGTTCCGGCGGTTTCGGAGACCGTGTTCGACGACAATGCGACGTCGGACGGCGGCGTGCCGAAATCGAGTGCGATCAGCGCCTTGGAGACGGCGTTGTCGGCGCCACTGCCGTCATTGATGGTGACCATCAGGTTGGACTTCTCGCCGAGCGGCACGTCGGCGACGACGCCGTTGGCGGCGATGAAGGCGTTGATGTCGGCGACGCTGCCGGTCAGCGTCAGGACGTTGGTGCCGTCGCCGTCGACGGTGACGCCGTCGCCGGAGGTGGCGGTGAGCACGCCCCGGGCGAGCTTCAGGTGCACGGTCGCCGCGTCGGTGCCGTCGTCGGAGAAGCTGAGGCCGGTGATCGGCGACGGCTCGCCGGGCGTGAGGGCGATCGTGCCCGCGACGCGCTGGGCGATCGTCAGCGTGTCGGCGTTGTAGGCGGTGACGAGGATGGAGGTCGAGCCGTCGAGGTCGGCGACCAGCGGCTCCCACGGCGCGTCGGTCTCGAGAACCGTCTCCGGCGCGGCGAAGGTGCCGTCGCCGAGGTTCTCGATCAACACCACACGGTCGGCGTTGTAGCCGGTCGCCACCACGTCGAGGTCGCCGTCGCCGTCGACGTCGGCGACCGTCACGCCGTCGGCTCCGTCGAGACTGGCGATGACCGTGCCCTCGCCGAGCGACCCGTCTCCGGCATTCGCGAACCACAGCACCTGGTCGCCGGAGTAGCTCGTGCCGACGACGTCGAGGTCGCCGTCGCCGTCGAGGTCTCCCGCCGCGACGCCGCGCGCGGTGTCGAGCGTCGCCGCGGCGGTGCCGGCCGCGAACGTCCCCGCGCCGAGGTTCTGGTAGTACTGAACCGTGTTGCCGAAATAGTCGGCCGCCAGCACGTCGAGGTCGCCGTCGCCGTCCATGTCGGCGGTGATCACGCGTGTCGGGCCGTTCGGCGTGCCGAGCACCTGCTCGGCGCCGAGGGTGCCGTCGCCGGCATTCGCGTACCAGACGACCTTGTCGCCGTTGTAGCCGGCGGCCAGCACGTCGAGGTCGCCGTCGCCGTCGAGGTCGGCGAGCCTGACGTCGCGGGCGCCGTCGAGGTTGGCGAACTGCGTCTCGGTGAAGTTGCCGCTGCCGTCGTTGACGTAGAGCAGCATCTGGTCGCTGGAGTAGGATCCGGCGACGAGGTCGACGTCACCGTCGCCGTCGATGTCGCCCGCCGCGACGTCGGTCGACCCGTTGATGTTCGCGCCGATCGTCTGCGCCGCGCCGAAGTTGCCGCCGTCGTTCTCGTACCAGACGACCGAGTCTCCGACATAGGTCGTCGCGACGATGTCGAGATCGCCGTCGCCGTCGAGGTCGGCGACGTCGTGGCCGCGGGCGCCGTCGAGGGTCGTGTCGACCACTGTCAGCAGCCAGCCCTCCTCCCCGGTCGAAACCTGGATGCCGGGCGCGGCGTTCCCGGCCGCGCTCGCCCACACGTCGAGGGTCTGCACGACGGCGGTGCCGGCGTCGTCCTGCCACGACACGACGAGACTGCCGTCCGCAGCCTCCGAGACGGTCGGACTGGCGAGATAGCCTTCGGTGTTGGCGCCGATGACGACGCTGTCGCCGAGCGCGGCGCCGTTCGCATCGAATGCCCGGCCGTAGATCTCGGAGGTGCTCCAGTCCGCCGAGTACACCGTCCAGACGGCGACGAACCGTCCGTCCGTGAGCTGGACGATCTCCTGCTCGCCGCTGAAACCGCCGGCGATGTCGGAGATCGCGAAGGCGTCGCCGAGCGCCACGCCGCTCGCTGAGAACATCCGGCCGACGACGTCGGTCGCCCCCGTATCGGGATCGGACAACACGTTCCACGTCACCAGGAACCCGCCGTCGGAGCGCAGGGTGACGGTCGGCGCCGACGCCTCGCCGGCGATGGCGCCGGTGACCTCGAACTCGCCGCCGAGGGCCGTGCCTTCGCTGTCGAAGAGCCGTGCGCGGATGCCGCCGGTTCCGTCGGCGTCGGGCGAGCCGTAGACCGCGACGAAGCCGCCGTCGAGCGCGGCCACCACGGGCGCCGTCTGATGACCCGCGGTCACGTCGTTGAGCAGCAGCTCGGTGCCGACCGGATTGCCGGAGGCGTCGTAAATCTGAGCGCGGATGCCGCTGCCGCTGCCGTCGTCGTTGGACGACGCGTTGGCGTAGCCCGACTGGTAGACGACGACGAACCCGCCGTCGTCGAGCGCGGTGACGGTGGAACCCGACTGGTTGCCGACGGTGGTCGTGTTGACCTGGAAGACGTCGGTCACGGCCGTGCCGTCGGCCGTCATCACGCGGCCCTTCACGCCGTAGGCGCTGCCGTCGGGCTGGATCCAGGTGATTGCCAAGTTGCCGTCGTCGAGGACGGTGACCGCCGCCCCTTCCGGATTGGTCCCGGTGTCGTCGTCGACGACGAACTGTGCGCCGACGGCGTTGCCCGCGGCGTCGAACACCTGCGCCCGGATGCGCGTGTCGCCGGCTTCGGTGCCTTGCCACACGACCACGATGTTGCCGTTCGGGAGAACGGTGCTGGTCGAGGAGGCGACGCTCGTGCCGACGGTGAATTCGCTCATGGTGGGCTCCTTTTCGGACGTCTCGTACGGGCGGCCGCTCAGGCGGCGCGGCAGGTCACGCGGATCTCGGGCGGGGTCGGTTCCGGCCGCCGGCCGGGCTGGTGATCGGACACGACATCGCCGGGCGGCGCCTTCGGCCGTCCGGATTCGACGTTCCGCCGCTCGCATCGACGGAAGGACTTCCCGGCCGACAGATTGACTTCGCCGATCGCTCGACGATCGTCGGTATCGTTGTTCGGGCCTGATCGAGGTGCGCTGACCGTCGCCGGCGTGCAAGTCGACCGGCACGTCGCACGGCGACGACACTGTTCGACTGAGTTCGATCTGGCCCTGAGCACCGGCTCGAGCATCGCGGCGAGGTCTCGATCTGGAACTATACTAATTTATGATAATGCGAGTCACTTGCAGTCGCGGCAATAGAGACATCTTGCTTCCGCCTGTCAATTGCAGACGAAGCGATTACACCAAGGACGCGGGCGTCTCGGGCGGGGTGCCGTCGGTTCGGGCGTTCGGAGGCGCGCGTGGACGCGGCATCGGCGACCCTCGGCCGCGTCCTGCCGTTGACAGAACGGTCCCGCCTCGCTTAGAAGCCGACCAGATTTCCGCGGGCCGCCGTCAGGCCCGCGACGTGTTATGGCGGCGCGGGCAGAGCGCCCCGCGGCCGGGAGAAGAGACCGTGAAGATCAAGAACTCGCTGAAGTCGCTGCTCGGGCGCCACCGCGACAATCGTCTGGTGCGACGCAAGGGCCGCGTCTACATCATCAACAAGAAGGCCCCGCGCTTCAAGGCGCGCCAGGGCTGAGGCCGACCGGGCCGGCTTCGCCGGCCCTCGGTGCGGACGATCCGGCCGCCGTGGCTCAGCCCGGCGGCCGCATCCGTTTCGGCCGCTCGCGCGGCTGTGACGGGAGGTCGCCTCTCCTTCCCCCTTTGAACTTTTCATCGCGCGCGCGATATTGAGGGCATGACGCTCGCTCGCGTGCTCCTTCGCCGCCTCCGCCCAGTCGGCCCCGCCGCCGGCCTGCTGCTGGCGCTCGTCGCGTCCGCCGCCGCCCTCGAGGCGCCGGCCGATCGGCCCGGCGATGCGCCGGATACGCCCAAGGCTGAGCTCGCGGCACGGCCGGCGAAGCCGGCGCCGCCCACCCTCGACGAGCTCTACGACCGCCTCGCCGACGCCCCGGACGAGAAGACCGCCGAGCGCGTCGCGAGCGACATCGAGGCGCGCTGGCGGCGGTCCGACAGCCCGACCATCGACGCCCTGATGGGCCAGGCCGCCGGCGCGCTGGAAGACGGCGAGACGGCACTCGCCCTCGACCTTCTCGACGCCGTCGTGCGGCTCGCCCCCGACTATGCCGAGGGCTGGAACCGCCGCGCCGCCGCGCTCTTCCAGGCCTCCGAGTACGGGCTCGCGATCGCCGACATCGAACGCGCGCTCGCGCTCGAGCCGCGCCACTTCGGCGCGCTCGCCGGCCTCGGCCTGATCCTGCGCCAGCTCGACGACAAGAAGGACGCGCTCGCCGCCTACGACGCCGTGCTGGCGATCAACCCGCGCGACGGCGACGCCCGCAAGGCGCGCGACGAGCTGCTCGGCGAAACGGGCGGCCGCGAGCTCTGAGCGGCCTCGTTCCCCCCTCGCTCGTCCTCCTCGCCTGGATCGTCGCCGGACTGGCGGCGCTGCTCGCCGTCTCGGCGATCGCGACGATCTTCCTCGGCCGCGCCGTCGAGGCGGCGAACCCGCCGGCGGGGCGCTTCGTCGAGGTCGGCGGCCGGCGCATCCACATCGTCGACCGGCGCGCCGCCGGCCGGCCCGACGGGCCGGTGATCGTCGTGCTGCACGGCGCCGTCTCCTCGCTGCTCGACCCGCTCGCCGCCCTCGACGGCCGCCTCGACGCGATCGGCCGCGTGGTCTTCGTCGACCGGCCCGGGCACGGATACTCGGACCGGCACGGCAAGGCCGATGCGACCCTCGCCGCCCAGGCCGACGTCGTCGTCGGGGTCCTGGACGCGCTCGCCGTCGACCGGGCGGTGATCGTCGGCCATTCCTTCGGCGGCGCGGTGGCGGCGACCATCGCGCTCCGCCACCCGGAGCGCACCGCCGGGCTGGTGCTGATGGGCGCGCCGACCCATCCCTGGCCCGGAGGCATCGCCTTCGCCTACCGCCTCGTCGCCGCCGCCGTCGTCGGCCCGTTCGTCGCCGCGACCGTCGCGACGCCGTTCGGGCTCGTTTTCCTCGCCGGCGGCGTCCGCGCCGTCTTCGAGCCGGAGCCGCTGCCGAAGGACTTCACGCCGCGCGCCGGCTATCCGCTGTCGGTCCGCGCCGGTGCCTTCCGCGCGACCGGCGAGGACGTCGTCGCGCTCTTCGACGGCGTCGCCGCCCAGGTCGCGGACTATCCCACGATCCGTGCCCCGACCGCGATCATCGCCGGCGACCGCGACGGCATCGTCTCGTCGACGCTGCACGCCCGCGCCATGGCTGCCGCCGTTCCGGGCGCGCGCCTGACCATCCTGCCCGGCGCCGGCCACATGGTCCACGCAGTGCACCCGGAGGCGGTGGTCGCGGCCGTGCAAGACGTCGTCGCGCGCGCCGAGGCGGTCCACTGATCGGCCGGGCCGACTTGCCTCAAGCCGGACCGGCCGGCGGAACCACCACCGTGCGGCGCGCGGCCGCCTCGTAGGCAGCCTCGGCGAGCGCATAGGTCCTCAGATTGTCGCGTCCCGAAGTCTCGGCCGGCCGGCCGGCCGCCACGGCCGCGGCGAAATGGCGCTCGGCGAGGAGCACGCTCTCCTGGATGACGTGCCAGGGCTTCGCGGCCCACGGACGCGGCGCGGGCTCGACGTCGATCTCCTCGCGGCCGGCGGCCGTCGTGACCACCATCCGATAGCCGGCGAGGAGATCGAGCGAGCCGTCGCGACCCTCCAGCCGAAGCACCGTCTCGGGGAACGGGTCGGGATCGCACCTGCTGGTATAGCTCGCCTCGACGACCGACGTGGCGCCGCCCGCGTGCCGCATCAGGAAGGTCGCGGCGTCCTCGCCGCGCACCCGTGGGTTGACCCGCTGGGTGGTGCAGGCGAGGTCGGCCACCTCGCCGAGAAAGAAGCGGGCGAGGTCGAGAAGATGGATGGCGAGGTCGAGGATCACGAACCGCTCGACCTCGGCGAGATAGGGTTGGCCGGCATAGATGTCGTAGCCGGTGCGGAAGACGATGCGGCCGAAGAACAGGTCGCCGAGGCGCCCGGACTCGACCACCGCCTTGACGGCCCGCATCGGGCTCTGGAAGCGGAAGTTCTCGTGCACCATCAGAGGGACGCCGGCGGCATCGAACGCCTCGGCGATGGCGACGCAGTCCTCCCAGGTCGGCGCGAACGGCTTCTGCACGATCGCCGCGACGCCGTGCGCGGCGGCGAGCTCGGCGAGCGGCCGATGGGTCTCCATGGTGGTGGCGATGTCGACGAGGTCGAGCCGCTCGGCCGCGAGCATCGCCGCGGCATCCCGGTAGACACCGGGCACGCCGAACCGCGCTCCGGCGGCGGATGCCCGTGTCGCGTCGCGGTCGCAGACGGCGACGAGGTCGACGCCCTCGACCTCCTGCCAGCCGTGCAGGTGGTTCTGTGCGAAGAACCCGCAGCCGATGATGCCGACCCTGAGGCGCCGTTCCGCCATCGCCCTGATCCCTTCCCGTTTCCCTCGGCGTGCCGCGCTCCGTCGGCTGTCCGCGGGCCAGCATCGGCCAGAACGGGAGACGCGTCATCCGCCGTGCTGGCGCTGCGGCGACGGCTCGACTAACAATCGCGGTCATCGGCCGACCCGCCGTGGCGGCGCAGATAGGAAGCCCGGACTTGGATCTTGCCCTCGGACTGAGCGAGCTCGGCCGCCCGGCGCCGCGGACGACGGTCCAGGACGGCGTCTACCAGCGGCTTCGCCTGGCGCTGATGGTCGGCCGCTTCGACCCCGGCCAGACGCTGACCATCGCCGCGCTCGCCGAGGCCTTCGGCACCAGCAACATGCCGGTGCGCGAGGCGCTACGCCGGCTGGCGGCCGAGAACGCGCTCGAGATCGCCCAGACCGGCTCGGCGCAGGTGCCGAGCGTCACCCAAGCCCGCCTCGACGACCTCTGCCGGGCCCGCGTCGCCGTCGAGGGGCTGGCGACTGAGCTCGCCGTCGGCAACCTGACGGCGCGCGACATCGCCGCGCTGAAGGCGCTCGTCGCCGAGCAGCAGGGCATCGCCCGCCAGGCCGAGGTCTACGACCTCATCCTGAAGAACCAGGAGTTCCACTTCACCATCTACCGCGCCGCCGGCTCCGAGGTGCTGCTGCCGATCATCGAGAGCCTGTGGCTGCGCTTCGGCCCCTACATGCGGATGCTCTCGCGCACCGTCGGCCCGTTGATGAACGCCGGCGCGATGGAGCCCTCCGGCCGCCATCGCCAGATCATCGCGGCCTTCGAGGCGGGTGATGCCGCGCGCGCCCGTGCCGAGGTCGTGGCCGACATCGGCAACACGCAGGAGACTATCCGCAGCTTCTGCCTCGCCGACGCCCCGGCTGCCGCGCTCGCCGGCTGACGGCCCCGCCAGACCTCGCATCCTCTCGTCCGCCGCACCGTCACGGCCGCCTCCCGAAGGAGGCGGCGCGCGCCTCCGCGCAACAATTTTAGGCTTGAAGCAGATTCCCGTTGCCGGCTCGTTCCTCTCGTGATCACATGATCACGACCTAAGGAGCCGGCATGTCGGGCTACTTCCTCTACCACTCGATCGGCACCTTCCCGGGCAAGGCGCGGCTGATGGCCGAGGCGCTCGCCCGCTTCTCCGCCGTCTGGTCGGCGGAGGACGACGGCCAGTGGCCGGCGGCGATGGCCGAGCGGCAGGCGTTCATCGAGCGCTGGACGGCGCTGATCGACGCCCCCTCCGGCAGCCTGACGACGGTCGAGAGCGTCACCGCCGGGCTGCACCTCCTCGTCGGCGGCCTGCCGGCGGAGCACCTGCGCGGCCGCCGCGTGCTCGTCGCCGGCGACTGCTTCCCGAGCCTTCACTTCCTGCTCGCCGGCCTCGCCGAGCGCTTCGGGTTCGTGCTCGACACGGTACCGCTCCGGCCCGGCGAGACCTGGGTGCGCGACGACGACGTGATCGCCCGCTGGGGGGCCGACGTCGGCGTCGCCCTCCTCACCCTCGTCACCTCCACCGCCTCCTATCGCGGCGACCTCGCCCGGCTCGCCGCGCACGGCCGCCGGATGGGCACCCTCGTCGGCGCCGACATCACGCAGGGCGTCGGCGTCGTCCCGTTCTCGCTCGCGGCGACGCCGGTCGACTTCGTCGTCTCGACCTCGCTCAAGTGGCTGTGCGGCACCTCCGGCGCCGGCATCCTGCAGGTGCGGCCCGACCTCGCGGCGGCCTGCCGGCCGGAGCTGCGCGGCTGGTTCAGCCAGCAGGACCCGTTCTCCTGGGACCTCGACGCCTTCCGCTTCGCGCCCGACGCCCGCCGCTTCGACAACGGCACGCCGGCGGTGCTGGCGAGCGTCGCCTCGCGGCCGGGGCTCGACTGGGTGGCCGAGACCGGCATCGAGGCGATCCGGGCGCAGAACCTCGCCCACGCCGAGCGCATCATCGCCGAGACGGATGCGAACGGCTGGCGCCTCGCCTCGCCGCGCGACGCGGCCCGGCGCGGCGGCAGCGTGATGATCCTGGTGCCGGACGCCGTCGCGCCGGCCGAGGTGGTGACGCGGCTGCGGGCCGAAAAGCTCTACTGCGACGCGCGCGGCCGGGCGCTCCGGCTCTCGCCGGGCGTCGTCACGACGCCCGAGTGCGTCGAAGCTCTGTGCGAGCATCTGAGGCGGCTCCTCGGCGGACCGGCGCGCGTCGCGCCGCGCCTCGCCGCCGGGGCCTGAGGCGATCGTCAACGAGCGCCGCAAACCGGCGCGAACCGAGGGGACTTGAGATGAGCAAGCGTTTCGGACTTCTGGGCCTGGCGCTCGCCGCCGGGATGGCGGCCGCCGGCGCCGCGCAGGCCGCCGACACCATCGTCGTCGGCGCCTATCCGGCCAACCCGCCGTGGGAGTACAAGACCGAGAGCGGCGCCTTCGAGGGCTTCGAGGTCGACGTCGCCAACGAGGTCGGCAAGCGCACCGGCAAGACCGTCGAGTTCCAGGACATGGGCTTCCAGGCCTTGTTCGCGGCCACCGCCTCCGGCCGCATCGACTACGCCATCTCGTCGATCTCGATCACCCCGGAGCGGCTCGGCAGCCAGTCGTTCACCCAGCCCTACTACGACAGCGACGGCACCATCGTCGGGCTCGCCACCTCGCCGATCAAGTCGCTCGACGACCTCAAGGGCGAGACCATCGGCGTGATCGCCGGCTCGACCGGCGACGCCTGGGCGAAGGCCAACGCCGAGAAGCTCGGCATCGCCGAGGTGAAGAGCTACAACGCCCAGCAGGACCTGCTGCTCGACGCCCAGAACGGCCGCATCGCCGGCGGCGCCGGCGAGCTCGCCGGCTTCCAGTACGCCATCACCAAGATGCCGGACCTGAAGATCCTGGTCCGCATCCCGACCGGCGAGCGCTTCGCAATGATGACGAAGAAGGGCAACCCGGACCTCGCGGCGGTCAACGACGCGATCACCGCCATGAAGCAGGACGGCACGATGGCCAAGATCCACGAGAAGTGGTTCGGCGTCGCGCCGGAGGCCAGCACCTCGACCGTCACGCCCGGCCCGGTGCCGTCGGCGAACTGACCCGCGGGTATACTGACCGACACGGCGCGCGGGGCCCGTCCCCGCCGCCTCATCCGCGGCCGCCGCCCGCAGCCGCCGGGAGCACGGCCGGCCATGGACCTGATCGACACCTTCTTCAACTGGGACGTGCTCGTCCGGTCGTTCCCGATCCTCCTGCGCGGGCTCGGCAACACCATCCTGCTCGGCTGCGCCAGCATCGTCCTCGGTTCGCTGCTCGGCCTCCTCGTCTGCCTCGTCCGGCTCTACGCGCCGCGGCCCGTCGCGCTCGCGGCGGTCGGCTACATCGACATCCTGAGGGCGCTGCCGATCCTGGTGCTGCTGATCCTCATCTACTACGCGCTGCCGTTCGTCGGCATCCGCCTCTCCTCCTTCGCCTCGGCGACGATCGCCCTCTCGATGGTGCTCTCGGCCTTCACCGCGGAGGTCGTCCGCGCCGGTGTCGAGGCGGTGCCGAAGGGGCAGTTCGAGGCCTCCGCGGCGCTCGGCCTGCCGTTCTGGCTGACCATGCGCAAGGTGGTGCTGCCGCAGGCGCTGAGGGTGATCGTGCCGCCGCTCACCAGCAACTGCGTGTCGATCTACAAGGACACCGCACTCGCCTCGGTGGTCGCCATGCCCGACCTCCTGAAGCAGGCGACCGACGCCCAGGCGCTGATGGCCAACCCGACGCCGCTCGTCGGCGCCGCGCTCATCTACCTCGCCTTCCTGTGGCCGCTCGTCCGCCTCGTCGGCCACCTCGAGGAGCGCTCCAAGCGCCAGCTCCTCGCCCGCTAAGCGGCCCGCCCGCCGAGACATCCCCGGAGACCCCGATGACCGAGCACCCGATGCCCCAGCCCACCGCCGCGGCGGCCGCCTTCCCCATCGAGACGCTGCGCGAGAAATTTCCCGCGCTCAGGGCGGCCGGCTCGTTCGTCTTCCTCGACAACGCCGCCGGCGCCCAGGTGCCGGACGTGGTGCTCGACACCGTCGTCCACCACCTCGTCGACCACAACGTCCAGCGCGGCGGCCGCTACAGCAAGAGCCGCCAGGTCGACCAGGCGGTGGCCGATGCGCGGGCAAGCGTGGCGCTCTTCCTCAACGCGGAGAACCCGGCCGAGGTGTCATTCGGCCTCAACGCCACCTCGTTCATCCGCCTCGTCAGCCTCGCCATCGGCCAGACGCTCGGCGCGCGCGACGAGATCGTCGTGACCGACATGGACCACGACGCCAACGTCGCCACCTGGCTGGCGCTCGAATCGATGGGCGCCCGCTTCGTCTGGTGGCGGATGCGCGACGACGGCAACCTGCACGTCGAGGACCTCGTGCCGCTGCTCGGCGAGCGCACCCGCCTCGTCGCCTGCACGGCGACGGCGCACGCCATCGGCTCGATCGTCGACGTCGCCGCGGTCGCCGCCGCCGCACACGCCGTCGGCGCCGAGCTCTTCGTCGACTGCGTCCACTACGGCCCGCACGGGCCGATCGACGTGAAGGCCTGGGGCTGCGACTACCTCGTCTGCTCCGGCTACAAGGCCTTCGCCCCGCACATGGGCTTCCTGTGGGGACGATACGAGGCCTTGAAGGCGCTGCCGACCTTCCGCGAGGACTTCATCCCCGACGAGCCGCCCTACAAGATCGAGGCCGGCACCTTCGTCTACGAGAACGTCGCCGGCATGGACGCCGCCGTCGGCTATCTCGAAGGCATCGGCCGGATGGTCGCGCCGGCGGCGGGCAACGGCCGCCGCGAGGCGATCGTCGCCGGCATGACGGCGATCCGCCGCTACGAGCGCACCCTCTCGGCCGAGATGCTGGCGGTGCTCGCCGCGAACGGCGCCACGATCTACGGCATCGCCGAGGCGGCGCGCCTCGACGAGCGGGTGCCGACGATCTGCTTCAACATCGACGGGCTGACGCCGCAGGCGGTGGCCGACGACATGGACGCCGCCGGCATCGGCATCCGCGACGGCCACATGTACGCGCCGCGGCTGATGAAGCGCCTCGGCCTCTCGATGGCGACCGGGGCGCTGCGGGTCTCGCTCGTCCACTACAACACGGTCGCCGAGATCCACCGCTTCGGCGAGGTGCTGGCCGACATCGTCCGGCGGCGGTAGGGCGCTTTCCGACCGGATGGCATCATCCGGTCGATCAGAATTCGCTCCGGAGGCAGAAGCCCCTCAGCCGACCGTCATCAGGCTGGCGTTGCCGCCGGCGGCCGCGGTGTTGGTCGAGACCGAGCGTTCCTCGATGAGCCACTCGAGCGGCGGGTCGCCGTCCGGGCCGTGCGTCAGGCCGTGCACGGCGACGATCGGGCCGGCGCGCTCGGCGAGGCGGCGGTCGACGGCGGCGAGACCGTCGCCGTCGCCGTCGAAGAGCACCGCGTCGAACGCCTCCTCGACCCACCCGGTCGTTATCGCGACCCGGGCGGCGAGCGCCTTCGGCAGGCGCGCCAGGGCGTCCGCCGCGCCGGCCTCGACGAGGGCGCGGTTGCCGGTCGCGAGCGCCGCGCCGACGGCGACCAGCACGCCCGCCTCGTCGCGGGCGAGGCAGAGCACCGTGCCGCGCGGCTCGAGCGAATAGACGTTGCGCTCGCCGACCGGCCCGGCGAGGTCGCAGGAAAAGCCCGCGAGCCCCTGCGCGGCGAGCCGCCCGACCCGCTCGGCCTGCGCGCGGAAGCCCTCGCCGGCGAGCCAATCGCGGAAGGCGAGCGCGGCGGGAACCGGCCGCTGCCCATCGCCCGGCAGGTCAGCCGCCGGCCGGACCGCCAGCAGCCGCGACAGGTAGAGCGGCCCGCCGGCCTTCGGCCCGGTGCCGGAGAGGCCGCGGCCGCCGAACGGCTGCACCCCGACCACCGCGCCGATCAGGTTGCGGTTGACGTAGACGTTGCCGGCGGCGACGCGCGCCTTGAGGTCGTCGATGGTCTCGTCGATGCGGCTGTGGACGCCGAAGGTGAGGCCGTAGCCGAGCCCGTTGATCTCGGCGACGAGGTCGTCGAGCGCCTCGCGGCGGTAGCGCACGACGTGCAGCACCGGGCCGAACACCTCGCGCTCAAGCACCCCCGGCCGGTCGATCTCGACGATCGTCGGCGGCACGAAGATGCCGTGCGCCGCCTCCGCCGCCGGCTCCCGCCGGCTGATCGCGAAGCCGCGCTCGCCCATCCGCGCGACGTGGGCCTCGATGCCCTCGCGCGCCGTGGCGGTGATGACCGGGCCGACGTCGGTCGAGAGCTTCGCCGGATCGCCGACCGAGAGCTCGGCGAGCGCTCCCTTCAGCATCGCGAGGGTGCGGTCGGCGACGTCCTCCTGCAGGCAGAGGAGGCGCAGCGCCGAGCAGCGCTGACCGGCGGAATCGAAGGCCGAGGTCAGGACGTCGGCGACGACCTGCTCGGCGAGCGCCGAGGAATCGACGATGAGGGCGTTCTGGCCGCCGGTCTCGGCGACGAGCGGGATCGTCCGGCCGTCCGGCGACAGCCGCTCGGCGAGGCGGCCGCGGATCAGCCGGGCGACCTCGGTCGAGCCGGTGAACATCACGCCTTGCGTGCGCGGATCGGCGACGAGCGCGGCGCCGACCTCGCCGTCGCCCGGCAGGAGCTGCAGCGCCCCGGCCGGCACGCCGCCCTCGCGCAGGATCTCGACCGCCGCCGCCGCGATCAGCGGCGTCTCCTCGGCCGGCTTCGCCAGCACCGGGTTGCCGGCGGCGAGCGCCGCGGCGACCTGGCCGGTGAAGATCGCGAGCGGAAAGTTCCACGGGCTGATGCAGGCGACCGGCCCGAGCGGGCGGTGGGTGTCGTTGGAGAACGCGCGCGCTTGCGACGCGTAGTAGCGCAGGAAGTCGACGGCCTCGCGCACCTCGCCGACGGCGTTCGGCAGCGACTTGCCGGCCTCGCGGACGACGAGACCGATGAGGCGCGGCATCGCCGCCTCGAGGAGGTCGGCGCCGCGGCAGAGCGCGGCGGCGCGGTCGGCCGGTGGCGTCGAAGCCCAGATCGGCGCGGCGGCGACGGCTTGCGAAAGCGCCGCATCGACGGTCTCCGCCGTCGCCACCGCGACGGTGCCGATCCGGTCGCGCAGGTCGGCCGGGTTCAGGCTCTCGTGCTCGGGGCCCGGCCGCGGGCCGTCGCCCAGCATCGGCGCGGCCCGCCAGGGCTCGGCACCGCCGGCGAGGAGGGCGGCGGCGAGCGAGGCGAGGCGCTGCTCGTTGGCGAGGTCGAGGCCGGCGGAGTTCGCCCGCGCGACGCCGTAGAGCGCGCGCGGCGCGAGGATCTTCGGATGCGGCGCGCCGACCGGCTCGATCGCGCGGGCCGCGGCGACCGGGTCGGCGACGAGCGCGTCGAGCGGCACGGTCGGGTCGGCGAGGCGGTGCACGAAGGAGGTGTTGGCGCCGTTCTCGAGCAGCCGGCGGACGAGGTAGGCGAGCAGCGTCTCGTGCGTGCCGACCGGGGCGTAGATCCGGCACGGCCGGGCGAGCCCGTCGGCGCCGACGACCTCCTCGTAGAGCGGCTCCCCCATGCCGTGCAGGCACTGGAACTCGTACTGCCCGGCATAGAAGTTGGCGCCGGCCATGGCGTGGATCGCCGCCACCGTCTGGGCGTTGTGGGTGGCGAACTGCGGGAAGATCGCGTCCGGCGCCGCGAGCAGCCGCCTGGCGCAGGCGAGGAAGGAGACGTCGGTGTGCACCTTGCGGGTGAACACCGGGAAGCCCTCGAGCCCGTCGACCTGGGCGCGCTTGATCTCGCTGTCCCAGTAGGCGCCCTTGACGAGGCGGACCATCAGCCGCCGGCCGGTGCGCCGGCCGAGGTCGATCAGCCAGTCGAGCACGAACGGCGCGCGCTTCTGGTAGGCCTGGACGACGAAGCCGATGCCGTTCCAGCCGGCGAGGTCGCGGTCGTGGCAGACGGCCTCCAGGAGGTCGAGCGAGAGCTCCAGCCGGTCGGCCTCCTCGGCGTCGATGTTGAGGCCGATGTCGTAGCGCCGCGCGAGCAGCACGAGGTCCTTCAGGACCGGCAGCAACTCGGCCATCACCCGCTCGCGCTGGGCACGCGCATAGCGCGGGTGCAGCGCCGACAGCTTGATCGAGATGCCCGGCCCTTCGTAGATGCCGCGCCGGCCCGCTGCCTTGCCGATGGCGTGGATCGCCTGCTCGTAGGAGACGCGGTAGCGCTCGGCGTCCTCGGCGGTCATCGCCGCCTCGCCGAGCATGTCGTAGGAGTGGCGGAAGCCCTTGGCCTCCATGCGGCGGCTGTTGGCGAGCGCTTCCGAGATCGTCTGGCCGGTGACGAACTGCTCGCCCATCATCCGCATGGCGAGGTCGACACCCTTGCGGATCAGCGGCTCGCCGCCGCGGCCGATCAGCCGGGTGAGCGCCGAGGTGAGGCCGCTCTCGCTCGAGGTGCCGGTGAGGCGGCCGGTGACGACGAGGCCCCAAGTCGCCGCGTTGACGAACAGCGAGCGGCTGTGGCCGAGGTGGGCCTGCCAGTCGCCGACGCCGATCTTGTCGCGGATGAGGGCGTCGCGGGTCGCGCGGTCGGGGATGCGCAGCAGCGCCTCGGCGAGGCACATCAGCGCCACGCCCTCCTGGCTCGACAGCGAGTATTCCTGCAGCAGCCGCTCGACGACGCCGCTGTCGCTCTTGCCGCGCAGCGCCTCGGCGAGGCCGAGGGCGACCCGGCGGGCCTCGGCGGCGGCCGCCTCCGGCAGCGCCGCCTCGCCGATGAGGAGCGGCAGGCATTCGGTCTCCGGCCGCCGCCAGGCGGCGGTGATGCGCGCCCTGAGCACGCTCTGCGGCTGCACCGAACGGGCGAAGGCGAGGAACGGCTGCGGGCCGGCGCGCTCGCGCTCGGCCTCCGCGGCGGCGTCCGCCGCGGCGTCGGCGTCGCCCGACAGGAAGGCCGGCGCCTCGCCGCGCTCGAGGCGGTCGAGGGTCGCGAGGATCGACTGCCGCGCGATCCAGTGCGGGGTGCGGCCGAGGCGCTCCGCCGCCTGCTTGAGGCGGCCGCGCGCCGTGTCGTCGAGCTTCACGCCGATCGTCGTCGCCACCGTTCGCTCTCCCGATTCAGGATAGGTTTCACCCTCTCGCACGGAAAGGTGCAACCCATCTCGAAAGATAGTGCAACCTTTCAGCTCCGTCATTCGGAATCGTCGCGCGCGCGGACACCGATCCCGGCGATTTGACAAGGCGCCGCACCGCCCCCATTTCGGAAGACGATCGCCGCCGGGCATCATTGCGACAGGTCATGGTCGCGACAGCCATGGTCGCTAGAAGCATGGGGCGGGCACGAAGGAGGCCGACATGGACGAGACGGTGCGGGGCGTGCCGGATGACCGGGTCGACATCTTCGACCCGGCCGTGGAGCCGCGCCTGTTCGTCGGCGTGCGCTGGCGCCGGTCGATCGCCTTCCTGATCGACGCGACCATCGTTCTCTTCCTGACGCTCGTCGCGGGGGTGGGCGTGTTCGTGCTCGGCATCTTCACCTTCGGCCTCGCCTGGATGATCTACATCGTGCTGTGGCAGGCGGTGGCGCTCGCCTACACTGCCTTCACCCTCGGCGGCCCCGCCTCGGCCACCCCCGGCATGCGGGCGATGGGCCTCGAGATGCGGCTCTGGTACGGCGACCGGGTCTACCCGCTGCTCGCCGTGGTGCATGCGCTGTTCTTCTGGTTCTCGGTGGCGCTGCTGACGCCGTTCATCCTGCTCGTCACCTTCCTCGACGGCCGCAAGCGCCTGCTGCACGATCTGGTGCTCGGCACGGTCATGGTCGACGCCGAGACGCTGAAGCGGCTCTGATCGTCCCTTAGCCGCGACACCGCGCCCTCCGCGCGGACCGTGGCGCGGGGGCGGTCTTTTCGTCCCAGTTGGAATTGCAGCAGCGACCCGCTACGACTCGCTCCGGCGGCGGGGCGGTCCCTCCGGCACTGCCAGCCTCACGCCCCCGCGCGACGACGCGGGCCGTGACGATGTTCGTCTGGCGGGTCAGAACGAGCCTAGAGCCCGGTCGAGGACGGATGGTCGCTGCCGCCGATTTCCATCTCTGGCTGTCGCTCGCCGTGGTGGCCGGTTCGATCGCCCTCTACGCGCTGGAACGATTCCCGATCGAGGCGGTCGCGCTTTCGACGCTGGTCGTCCTCGTCGTCGGATTCTCCGTCGTTCCGTTCACGGTCGACGGCAAGCCGTTCGACCCGACCGACTTCCTGCTCGGCTTCGCGAACTCCGGCCTCATCACCATCCTCGGCCTCCTGGTCGTCGGCCAGGCGCTGTTCCAGACCGAGGCGCTGGAGCGGCCGGCGCAGATCCTGCTGAAGCTCGCCCGCGGCCGCCACGACATCGCGATCGCCGTCACCCTCGTCGTCATCGCCTGCCTCAGCGCCTTCCTGAACAACACGCCCGTCGTGGTGATGTTCCTGCCGATCGTCAGCGCCTTCGCCACCGCCGGCGGCTCCTCGCCGTCGCGAGTGCTGATGTCGCTGTCGTTCATCACCATCCTCGGCGGCATGACGACGGTGATCGGCTCCTCGACCAACCTCCTCGTCGTCGACGCGGCGGCGCGAATCACCGGCGAGCGGCTCGGCTTCTTCGCCTTCACGCCGATCGCCTCGATGCTCGCGGTCATCGGCGCGATCTATGTGCTCTTCATCATGCCGCGCCTCATCACCCCCCGCCGGACGATGGTCGAGGCGATGCAGGAGAGCGCCGGCAAGCAGTTCATCGCCGAGATCGCCGTCACCGAGGGCCACCCCCTCGCCGGCCAGCGCTCCGTGTCCGGCATGTTCCCGACGCTGAAGGACATGACGGTGCGCCTCGTGCAGCGCGGCGAGCGGCCGATCCTGCCGCCCTTCGAGGACATCGTCATCGAACCCGGCGACATCGTCATCGTCGCCGCCACCCGCAGCGTGCTCGCCAAGGCGATGACCGGCCGCGGCGCCGTCGTCACCACCGAGGCGGAACCCGGCGAGGCCAACCACCTGCCGGTCGGCGCGGTGCGGCTCGCCGAGGGCATCGTCGCGCCCGGCTCGCGGCTGATCGGCCGCACCGTCAGCAAGGCGGCGTTCCGCACCGAGACCGGCTGCATCGTCGTCGGCATCGAGCGGCGCAGCCGGATGCCGCGGATGGTGATGTCGGAGATCCGCCTCGAGGAAGGCGACGTGCTGCTGTTCGCCGGCCGCGACCAGGAGATCGACCGGCTGCGCGGCAGCCGCGACGTGCTCCTGATCGACCGCTCGCTCGCCGACCTGCCGCCGCGCCACACCGCGCCGCGGGCGCTCGCGGTCTTCCTCGTGGTGGTGATCTCGGCGGCGACCGGCCTCGTGCCGATCGTCGTCGCGGCGATCGGCGGGGCGCTCGCGGTGCTGGCGCTCGGCTGCATCAACGTCCGCCAGGCGCTCCGGGTGTGCGATTCGCGGATCATCTTCCTGATCGGCTCGGCGATCGCCATGGCGACCGCGCTCGAGGTCACCGGCGGGGCGACCACCATCGCCCATGCCGTCGTCACGCTGCTCGCCGGCCAGTCCGAGCGGGTGATGCTGTCGGCGTTCTTCCTCCTGATGGCGATCCTCACCAACATCCTGTCGAACAACGCCATCGCCGTGCTGTTCACGCCGATCGCCATCGGCATCGCGGGCGAGCTCGGCGTCGATCCGACGCCGTTCATCGTCGCCACCGTGATCGGCGCCAACTGCTCGTTCGCCACCCCCATCGGCTACCAGACCAACCTCCTGGTCATGGGCCCCGGCCACTACCGCTTCGCCGACTTCCTGCGCGCCGGAACGCCGCTGGCGCTCCTGATGTGGATCGCTTTCACGATCCTCGCCCCCTGGTATTATGGGTTCTAGAGGGGGACGATCGGGCGCGGCCCGGAAGGGCGCAGGCGCGAGGGGTGAATGACGCGTCAGTTCACCGACAATCCGCAGTTCTACCTGACGGCGCCGTCGCCGTGCCCGTACCTCGCCGGCCGGCAGGAACGGAAGGTCTTCACGCACCTCGTCGGTGACCGGGCCGCGGCGCTCAACGACATCCTGACCCAGGGTGGCTTCCGCCGCAGCCAGAACATCGCCTACCGGCCGGCCTGCGAGAGCTGCCGCGCCTGCGTGTCGGTGCGGGTGGTCGTCGACGCCTTCGACTGCACGCGATCGTTCCGCCGGGTCCTCAAGGCGAACGCCGACCTCGTCGGCACCGAGCAGCCGCCGTCACCCTCCTCCGAGCAGTACGGCCTCTTCCGCCGCTATCTCGACGCCCGCCACACCGAGGGCGGAATGGCCGACATGTCGGTGCTCGACTACGCGATGATGGTCGAGGACACCCACGTCGACACGCTGGCGATCGAGTACCGCCGGCGCGGGCCCGACACCGCCATCAACGGCCGCGGCACCGGACCGATCATCGCCGTGGCGCTGACCGACCGCCTCGCCGACGGCCTGTCGATGGTCTACTCGTTCTTCGACCCGCGGCCGGCCGAGCGCAGCCTCGGCACCTTCATGATCCTCGACCACATCCGTCGCGCCCGGGCGGCGGGGCTCCCCTACGTCTATCTCGGCTACTGGGTCGAGGGATCGCGCAAGATGGGCTACAAGCGGCGGTTCCAGCCGCAGGAGCACCTCGGCGCTCGCGGCTGGGAGCGCTTCTGAGGCCGCCTGCCGGCGGCCGCTTCGCGAGGCCGCTGCACCGTGACGGACCATCCCGACATCCCGCCGCACGGCGCCGCATCCGCGACGGCACCGCGCTGGTCCGACCTTCTCGCCGGTCCCTATGCCGCAGCGGCCTGGACGCTCTGCCTCGGCGTCGGCACCCACGCGCTCAACTGGTTCCTGGTCGCCACCGCCGTGCCCTCGGTGGTGCTCGACCTCGGCGGCGCCGCGCAGGTGAGCTGGGTGTCGGCGCTCTACCTCGTGTTCTCGATCGTCGGCAGCGCCGCCGGCGGCGACCTGAAGAAGCGGCTCGGTGGCCGCACGGCCCTCGTCGCGGCGGCCATCGTGCTGGTCGCCGCCTCGATCCTCGCCGCGGCGGCGCCGAGCTTCGGCGTCTTCCTCCTCGCCCGCAGCGTGCAGGGCCTCGCCGAAGGACTGATCCTCGCGCTCTGCTACGTGCTCGTCGCCGAGGTGTTTCCGGCGCGGGCGCAGCCGCAGGTGTTCAGCCTGCTCGCCGTGGTCTGGGCGGTCGCCACGATCGCCGGGCCGATCGTCGCCGGCGTCCTCACCGCCGCCGCCTCCTGGCGGGTCGCGCTGTGGACACTCGTGCCGCTCGCCGCCGGGCTCGTCGTGCTCGCCGTCAAGGTCGTGCCGGGCGGACGCGACGAAGCCGCCCGGCCGGCCGGCTTCCCGGTGCTGCGCCTCTCGCTCCTCCTCGCCGGCGCGCTCGCGATCTGCGTCGCCGGCGAGACCACGATCGCCGTCGTCGGCGGCGGGCTCATCGCCGCCTCCGTGGCGCTCTTCGTCGCGGGCCTGGCGCTCGACCGGCGGGCGGCGCACCCGCTCCTGCCGCGCGGCCTCCTGACGCCGCGCGACGCGTCGCCGATCGGGCTGTGGATCATCGGCCTCATGATGTTCGCCGAGACCGGCATCGCCGTCTTCTGCGCCTTCATCGCGCAGATCGGCTTTTCAACCTCGCCGCTCGTCGCCGGCCAGATCGCCTCGATCCCGGCGCTCACCTGGTCGGGAGCGGCGCTCGCGATCGCCCGCCTTTCCGACCACCTCGCCGACCGCGCCGTGCTCGCCGGGCCGCTCACCATCTCGGCCGGCCTCGCCATCGTCGCGGTCGGGGTGGCGACGATGTCGATGGTGCCGTTCCTGATCGGCCTCGCCCTCGCCGGCGCCGGCTTCGGCCTCAGCCACGGCTTCCTCAGCCAGCGCATCATGGGGGCGGCCGCCGACGGGGAGACCGAGACGACCTCCGGCGGCATCGCCACCTTCGAGGGCATCGGCTCGGCCTTCGGCGCGGCGGCGGCCGGCGTGGTCGCCGTGCGCGCCGGCTTCGACGGCTCGGCCGCCTCGATCCCTGCGCTCGCGATCGTGTTCGCTGGCGGCACCGCCGTCGGCCTCGTCGCGGTGGCCCTCGCCGTCCGCTTCGTCGCCCTCAACCGGCACGCCCGCCGAACGCCATGATCGCGCCGCTCAGGGCGCGACCGGCCCCATCAGCATGATCAGCCGGTGCGCCGGCCGGCTCGCCGGGATGAGCGCCACCTGCTCGTAGGCGAGCGAACCGTCGACCGGGTGGCGGAAGGCGCGGCGCCCGCCGTCGCGGCCGAGCACCGCCTGCTCGCCCCACCATGCCACGAAGGGCGGGCTTTCGGCGCGCAGCGCCTCGATGACGGCGCCGAGGCGCGGATCCTCCGGGCCGTGGCCGAGATCGGCGCGCAGTTCCGCGACGACGCGGCGGGCCCGCTCCTCCCAGCCGACGACGAAGCCGGGCGCCGCCGGGTCGAGGAAGATGTAGCGCAGGAGGTTGCGCTCGCCGCCGCCGAGCCAGCCGGCGAACAGCCGCTCGGCCGGCGCGTTCCAGGCGACCGCCGTCCACGCCCGGTCGAGCACGTAGGCAGGCACCGCGATCGCCGCCACCGCCGCGGCGAGCGTCGCCGGCGCCTCGTCCGCCTCGACCGGCGCGGGCGCGGCGGGATCGCGCCGGCCAGCGAGCTCGAACAGGTAGCCGCGCTCGGCCGGCGTCATCGCCATCGCCTCGGCGAGCCGGGCGAGCGCCGCCGGCGAGGCCTGGACGTCGCGCGCCTGCTCGAGCCACGTGTACCAGGTGGCGCTGAGGCCGGCGGCGAGCGCCACCTCCTCGCGCCGGAGGCCGGGCGTGCGCCGCCGCGGCGAGCCGGACGGCAGCCCGGCGGCAGCCGGCGTCAGCCGCTCGCGGTGGGCGCGCAGGAAATCGGCGAGGAGGCGGCGCTGGGCGGGGCTCGACATGGTGTATCCGATACCAGGATAAGAGCCCATCTTGTACCCGTTCCAAGCGGCGTCCAGGGTCTCGCCGTCCGCTTTCGGAGATCGCCATGACGAAGACCCACGACGCCCACGTCACCGACCAATTCGGCCCGCGCGCCAACGCCTATGTGGCGAGCGCCGTCCACGCCGCCGGCGCCGACCTCGACCGCATCGAGGCGTTCGCTCGCGCCCATGGCGGCGGGCGTGCCCTCGACCTCGGCGCCGGCGGCGGCCACGTCGCATACCGCCTCGCGCCGTATGTCGGCGAGGTCGTCGCCTACGACCTGTCGGAGGAAATGCTGGCCGCGGTCGCCACCACGGCGGCCGCGCGCGGCCTCGGCAACGTGACGACCCGCCAGGGCCGGGCCGAGACGCTGCCGTTCCCCGACGCGAGCTTCGACCTCGTGGCGAGCCGCTTCAGCGCCCACCACTGGGGCGACCTCGACGCCGCCCTCCGCGAGGTCCGGCGGGTGCTGGCGCCCGGCGGCCGCTTCGTCGTCGCCGACACCGTGTCGCCGGGGCGGCCGCTGCTCGACACCTGGCTGCAGTCGATCGAGCTGCTGCGCGACCCCTCGCACGTGCGCAACCCCTCGCCCGCCGAGTGGCTGGCGACGCTCGCCCGCGCCGGCCTCGCGGTCACCGGCGTCACCGCCGACCGCCTGCGCCTCGACCTTGCGACCTGGCTCGCCCGGATGAACACGCCGGAGGTGCGCGCCGCGGCGATCCGCTCGCTGTGGTCGGCCGCGCCCTCCGACGTGCGGGCGCACTTCGCGGTTGAGGCCGACGGCAGCTTCACGCTCGACACCGCGACCATCGAGGCCACCTGAGCGGCGAGGAGACCGCCTACGCGCCGAGGTCGGCGCCGAGGAGGCGGGCGAGCGCGCCGAGCTCGGCCGCCGCGGCGGCGTGCGAGGCCGCCTCGATCGCCCGGTAGCGCCGGGCGATCTCGTGGCCGAGCGGCGTCAGCCCGGCGCCGCCGCCGGCCTTGCCGCCATGCCGGGTGGCGACGACCGGCGCGCCGAAGGTGCGGTTCAGGGTGTCGACCAGCAGCCAGGCGCGCCGGTAGGACATGCCCATCTCGCGGCCGGCGGCGGTGATCGAGCCGGTCGCCTCGATGAGCTCGAGGAGGCGCACCTTGCCCGGCCCGAGCGCGCCTTCGCGGCCGAGGTCGACCCTGAGCGTCAGCCCGAGCGCCCGCCGCGTGGCGCCGGGCGCGCGCGTCACCCCCGTCGCCCGCGCCGCTTCGCCGGCCGCCGGACGGCGGTCGTCCGCCTCGCCGGCCTCGGCCCCGCCGGGCTTCGCCCGCATCCCCGCTCCCGCCATCCCTCGCTCCACTCCCTGCCCTGCGGCGATGATAGTCGGGCGCCGCCGCGGTCGTAAGGTCCGCCGACCTCAGCCCCCCGCGGCGGCGAACACCAGGTCGAGCACGCGGCGGCGTCGGTCGGCGAGGCGCGCGTCGACGGCGGCGAGGTCGGCACCCGTCGCCCGCACCGTGCAGAGCGGTTCGCCGGCCGCGACCGGCGTGCCCGGCCGCGGCCGGTCGGCGACCCAGGCGGGCCAGTCGACCGCCGGCATCGCGGTGGCCGCCGACGGCGCATAGACGAGCGCCGTCCCGGCGATGTCGGCCGGCGGCGACCAGTCCGCGAGCGGCGCACCGCGGCAGGCAGCGACGTGCAGGGCGAGGAGCGACGGCGCGGCGCGATCGAGGATTTCGAGCGTCGCCGTCGGCCGCGGGTTGACCTCGAGCACCGACCAGTCGGCGTCGCCGACGAGGAGGTCGACGCCGCAGAGGCCGACGAGGCCGGCCGCGGCCGCCAGCCGGTCGAGGGCGACGGCGATCTCCGCAGTCAACGCCCGCGGCAGCATCACCGGCCCGGCGACGCCGCCGAAGCGGAACGGCGCGCCGGGCGCCGGGTCGGCCCGCGTCTCGCAGAACGCCAGCAGGCGGGCGCCGCGCCCGTCGGCGAGGAGCGCCGCCGACATCGGCCGACCCTCGGCCCGGCGCTGGAAATAGAGCCCCAGCGCGTCGACCGCATCGCTCGCCGCGACGACGTGGCTGCCGCCCGCCGCGCCGGCGCGCTTGCCGAGCCAGCCGGCGGGGGCGGCCGGCCGGTCCGTCGAAGTCACCGGATGCGGGATTGAAAGCCGGCTCAGCAGCTCCGAAAGCCGGCGCGGGTCCTTCACCAGCATCACCGCCGCGGGCGGCGCGGCGAGGAGCGGCACGTGCTTCGCCAGCGCGGCGAGCGCCTGCGGCCGATGCTCGAAGCCGCTGCCGACGACGATGCCGGCGAGCGGCCCCACGGCCGCGGCCGCGTCGAGGGCGGCGAGCACCGCGGCGAGGTCGGCGCCCCCCTCGAGCGACCCGGGCACCACGCGATGCTCGGCGACGGCGGCGAGGTCGCTGTCGCCGAAGAGGTCGATCGCGACGGGCGCGAACCCCGCGCGGACCGCCGCCTCGGCGAGCGCCCGCGCCGACAGCGCGACGATGGCGAGCCGCGCCGGCGCTCCGCCCGGCCGCCCGGCCGCCGCCCCGCCCGCCATGCCGCTCAGACGGCGAGCTTGCGGGCGAGCGCGAAGGCGTCGCGGAAGTCGAGCGACAGCACCTCGTCGGTCTCGATCATCCGCCGGAACAGCCCGGCCTCGGTGCGGTACTTCACGTCGCCGATGGCGAGCGGGCCGATGCCGGCGACGCGGGTGCCGGGGATCGTGACGCCGCGGGCGTCGAGGGCGAGGCCCTCGATGCCGGCGGGCGGCACGGCGTTGACGTCGGCGGCGACGAGGAGGTGGCCGGCCGCCGCGAGCTCGGCCGTCGAGAGCACCTGCTTGCCGGCGGCGGCCGCCGCGAAGGCGACGTCGACGCTGGCGAGCGCCGCCGCCTTCTTCTCCGCCGTCGAGCCGTCGGCCGCGGCGACCTCGATGCCGAAGCGCGCCTTCATCTCGGCCGCCGCGGCGGCGACCCGCGCGGCGCCGTCGTAGCCGACGAGGGTGACGCGCGCGCCCTCGAGCGCCGCGATGACGCCGGCCGAGTAGCCGACGACGCCGGTCGCCCCGAACACCGCGACGGCGACGTCCTTCAGCGCACGGCCGCGGCCGGCGAGCTCGCGCTCGACGACGGCGACCAGCGCCGCCGCGGTGGTGAACGAGCCGGCCGGGTCGGCGAACACCGAGAGGCGGAACGGCCCGACCATCGCGTCCGCCGCCGCCTTCGACATGTCGAGGGCGAGGCTCGCGCTCTTGCCCGCGATGAACAGGCCGGTGCGCGCTGCGTCGGTCGGCGAGCGCGAGAAGATCGCATCCTGGACGAGGCCGCGCACCTCCTCGAGCGTCACCTGGGTGTAGGGCACCACCGCGTTGAAGCCGGCATCGAGCGCCATGTTCACGTCGAACGGGCTCATGTGCTTCAGGGGCGTGATCATGTGCAGGATGTGAGGGTGGGGCATCGTTTCCTCGTTACGGCGGGGCCGCGGACCAGTGTCGCCGGCTCGTTGATCAGCCGGCGTTGTTCATCGGACGGCGATGCGGCCGCCAGCGTTGCGGCCGCGCACCACCGCGAAGGAGAGCCGCGGCTCGCCGGCGAAGCGCGCCCGCGCCGCCTCGGCGAGGCGCTCCGCGGCGGCGGCATCCGGCACGAGGCAGAAGCCGGTCGGCCCCCACGACGTCTGCCCGATGCCCGCCCATCCGTCGGCTGCGAGCCAGTCGAGCACGGCGGCGACGGCGGGGCTGGCGAAGCGGCCGCCCTGGGCCGGGGCGAAGTGGTCGCCGACACGGCGCTGCAGCTCGCCGACCGTCGCGGCGAAGCCGGCGAAGTCGCGCTCGGCCAGCGCCGGCAGGCCACGGACGATGATGAGCCGGCACAGCATCTCGCTGACCGCCTCCGCGCCGGGGGGCAGCGCCGCGAATGCCGCCTGCTCGGCCACACCACTGAGGCCGGCGTGCGCGGCGTCGAAGATCAGCAGCACCCGCCACTCCGCCGGGAAGGGCAGCCGGGCGAGGATCGGCGGCACCTCGGTCGCCGGGCCGCGGCCGCCGTCGAGGGCGACGCCGCCGGTCGAGAAGGCGGCGAGGCCGATGCCGGAGCGCTCGGCGCGGCCGAGCTCGCGGGCGAGCGTCGCGGCGTCGACGCCCGGGCGCTCCAGGGCTGCGAACGCCGCTGCGACGGCGAGGGCGAGCTGCGTGCCCGAGCCGAGCCCGGCGTGCGGCGGAATGGCGCTCTCGATCGAGAGCCGCAACCCGCCGCGCACGCCGTGCGCCGCGACGAGGCGGCCGAGGTGCTCGCCCGCCCGCCCGGCGTCGGGACCGGCGACGGCGAGGCCGGGCTCCGCCGCCCGCGTGAGGACGAGCTGCGTCACCGGCGCGTCGATCGCCATGCCGAGCCCGACGAAGCGGCGGCCGAGGTCGAAATTGAGGTCGAGGAAGCCGAAGTGCAGGCGCGCCGGGGCGGCGACGCGGGCCGACTGCGGCGCCGCGGCATCGCGCGGGGCGGGCACGAAGCCACGGGCGAGCCGGCGCACCAGAGCACGCGCCTCGCCGGCTTCGTCCGCCGCGGGCTCGGCCACGCCACCGTCCAGGATCTCGTCCATCGCCCGTCGCCTTCGCGGCCGCTCCGGCGGCCCAGAACCTCGGTGGCCAATCCTTGGTGGTGGCCTTGGACCGGAGCCGGCGAGCGACTAGGATCGCCGCCGGTCCGGAGCCGCCGGAGTGTGGCAAAGCCGCGCCGCCGTGGCAAACCGGCGGCGGGCTGGCATGGCGCGGGAGGTCGTTCGACATGGCGACGCGGGAAGAGCCGCTCGGCGAGGACGAGGTCCGCCGCCGGGTCGCGGCCGAGCTGCCGCACTGGCGCTTCGAGGACGGCTGGATCCGCCGCACCTACAAGACGGCGAGCTGGAAGGGCACGCTGATGGTGATCAACGCCGTCGGCCATCTCGCCGAGGCGGCCTGGCACCACCCGGACATCACCGCCTCCTACGCCTGGGTCGAGGTGCGGCTGATGACGCACTCGGCGAAGGGCATCACCGACAAGGATTTCGCCCTCGCCCGCAAGATCGAGGAGGTGGTGGGCTGGCAGCCGGGCGCCGAGGGCGGCCCGCTCGAAGGCACCCCCGCCGGCGACCTGCGCTTCGCCTACATCAAGTACGACACGTGAAGCCCGCCGGTCGCCCCGCCGGCCGGCGCCGGCCCGACGCGCCCGCGGCCATCGACGGCCGCCCGGCGACGCTCGCCGACGCGCTCGACCGCGCCGCCGGCCTCCTCGGCGGCGCGCGCCTGCCGCTCGTCGTCGGGCGTGGCCTCGACGTCGCCGCCGCGCGCGCGGCGCTCGCCCTCGCCGAGCGGCTCGACGGCGCCTTCGACCCGCTCGACGCCGGTGCGGGGGGCGCGCTCGCCGTCCTCGCCGAGGCCGGGCTGCTGTTCGTCACCCCCGAGGAGGCGCGTCGGCGCGCCGACCTCGTCGTCCTCGTCGGCGACCTTTCGGCCGCGACCGACTGGCTCGCGGCGGTATTCCCCGCCCGCGACGCCCCGCCCCGCGCGGTCGCCCTCCTCGGCGCCGGTGCGACGGCCGGCCGGGCGATCGGCGGTGGCACGACCACCGAGCGCATCGCCGCCGACGCCGCGCGCCTGCCGGCCCTCGTCGGCGCCCTCGCCGCCCTCGTCGGCGGCCGCCGCGTCGACACGGCCGCCCTCGGCCGGCCGGCCGCCGGGCTCGCCCGCCTCGCCGAGCGGCTGCGGGCGGCGCGCTACGCGGTGATCGTCTGGGATGCCGCGACCCTCGACGCACTTTCGATCGAGACCCTGGCGGCGACCGTGAAGACGCTGAACCTCACGACCCGCGCCGCCGCGCTGCCGGTGCCGGCCGAGGCCGCCGCGGCGATCGCCGCCGCCGGCTGGACGACCGGCTTCGCGCCGCCGCTGCGCTTCCGCGCCGGCGTGCCGATGCACGCTCCGTGGGCCGCCGACGCGGCGCGCCTCGCCGCCGCGGGCGAGGCCGATGCGCTGGTGTGGATCGGCGCCGACAGCCCGCCGCCGGCCCTCGCCGGCCTGCCGCGGGTCGCCCTGACGACCGCTCACGACGAGGGGGCGGCGGTCTCTATCGCCGTCGCCCGGCCGGGGCGCGACCACCCGGCGGTCATCCACGACGCCGTCGCCGGGGAGCTCGTCGCCGTCGCGGCGTCGGCGCCGTCGTCCGACAGGCCGACCATCGCCGCCGTGCTCGACGACCTGCGCACCCGCATCGCCGGGGAGATGGTGCCATGCTGACGCGGCTTCGGGGCGGGCGCGTCGTCGACCCGGCGCACGGCCGCGACGCGGTCGGCGACGTCTGGATCGAGGACGGCCACGTCGTCGCGCCGCCACGCCGGGCGCGCGCCGACGCCGTGCACGACGTCGCCGGCAAGGTGGTGATGGCCGGCGGCATCGACATCCACTCGCACATCGCCGGCGGCAACGTCACGCTGTCGCGGCTGCTGCTGCCGGAGCTGCACGAGGGCACCGAGGCGCCGCCGCCGGACGCCCCCTACGGCACCGCCCGCTGGTCGACCTACGAGACCGGCCGGCTCTACGCGAAGATGGGGTTCACCACGGTGGTCGAGCCGGCGGTGGCGCCGGCGCAGGCGCTGCAGGCGCACCTCGAGCTCGCCGACACGCCGGTCATCGACAAGGCGACGCTCGCCGTGCTCGGCAACGACGCCGCGCTCCTCGGCCTCTTGCGCGCCGGCGAGAGCCGCACGGCGATCGCCGACTATGTCGGGCTCGTCGTCCGGGCGAGCCGCAGCCTCGGCGTCAAGTGCATCAACGCCGGCGGCTCGGCCGCCTTCCGCGACAACGTGCGCACCTTCGGCCTCGACGACGAGGTGCCGCACTACGGCCTCTCCTCGCGGGCGATCCTGAAGGCGCTGCAGCAGGCGGTGGTCGACCTCGGCCTCCGCCACCCGCTGCACGTTCACTGCAACAATCTCGGCGTGCCCGGCGCCGTCGACACGCTGATCGAGACGATCGCCGCCGCCGAGGGGCTGCCGCTGCACCTCGCCCACGTGCAGTTCTACGCCTACGCGACCGCCGGCCGGCGCGGCATCGCCTCCGGCGCGCCGCTCCTCGTCGAGGCGCTGGCGCGGGCGCCGAACGTCACCGTCGACGTCGGCCAGGTGATGTTCGGCCAGACCGTGACGATCTCCGCCGACGTGCTGCGCCAGCACGCCGGGTCGGCGGCGGCGAGCCCGGCGAAGTGGGTGCTGTGGGACGGCGACGGCAACGGCGCCGGCATCGTGCCCTTCGCCTACAAGGCCACGAGCCCGGTCAACGCGCTGCAGTTCGCCATCGGCCTCGAGATCTTCCTTACCGCGCCCGACCCCTGGCAGGTCTACTTCACCACCGACCACCCGAACGGCGCGCCGTTCACCGCCTATCCGAAGATCCTCCACCTCCTGATGGATTCCGGCGAGCGGGCGCGCTTCGTCGCCGGCCTGCCGAAGGCGGCGATGGAGCGGGCCGCGCTCCCCGCGATCACCCGCGAGCTCACCCTCGCCGAGGTGGCGATCATGACGCGCGCCGCCCCCGCCCGCCTGCTCGGCCTCGACGACCGCGGCCACCTCGGCCCCGGCGCCGTCGCCGACGTCGCGGTCTACGACGACCGGCCCGATCGCACGGCGATGTTCGAGGCCGCCCACCTCGTCTTCAAGGACGGCCGCCTCGCGATCCGCGACGGCGCGCTCGCCGGCGGCTGGACGTTCGGGCGCGCCGAGGCGGCCGCGCCGGAGGTCGATGGCACGATCGCCGCCCACCTCGACCGGCGCCTCGGCGAGGGTACCGCCGCGGCGGTCCGCCGCCAGGCCGTGCCGGACTGGGCGATCGGCCGCGACGAACCGTTCCGGATGCACCGATGCGCACGCTGAGCCTCAACGGGATCGCGATCGACGACGGCTTCGCCGAGGCCTTCGACATGGCGGCGACCGGCGTCGTCATCACCGCCGACACGGCGGCGTGGGCGCGGCAGGCGGCGGTGACGATGACGGGCTTTGCGACCTCCGTCATCGCCTGCGGCTGCGAGGCCGGCATCGAGCGCACGCTCTCGCGCCGCGAGACGCCGGACGGGCGGCCGGGCGTGCGGGTGCTGCTGTTCGCCTTCAACGCCGAGCTCTGCGCCAAGGCGATCGTCGCCCGCGTCGGCCAGTGCGTCTTGACCGCGCCGGGCACCGCCTGCTTCGCCGGCCTTCCCGGCGGCACGCCGGTGAAGCTCGGCGGGGCGCTGCGCTATTTCGGCGACGGCCACCAGATCGCCAAGCAGATGGACGGCCGGCGCTACTGGCGGGTGCCGGTGATGGACGGCGAGTTCCTGGTCGACCACGAGACCTACGCGGTCGACGGCGCCGTCGGCGGCGGCAACCTGCTCTTCCTCGCCACCTCGCGCGCCGCCGCGCTCGCGGCCGCCGAGGCGGCGGTCGAGGCGATGAAGGCGGTGCCCGGCGTCATCATGCCGTTCCCGGGCGGCATCGTCCGCTCCGGCTCCAAGGTCGGCTCGAAGTACAAGGGCCAGCCGGCCTCCACCAACGACGCCTACTGCCCGACGCTGAAGGGCGCCGTCGACAGCGCCCTCGGGCCGGACGTCGCCGCGGTGCTGGAGATCGTCATCGACGGGCTCGACTTCGCCGCCGTGCAGGCGGCGATGCGGGCTGGCCTGCACGCCTCCTGCGCGCGCGGGCCGGGCTCGGGCCTTCTCCGGGTCGCCGCCGGCAACTACGGCGGCAAGCTCGGCCGCCACCACTTCCATCTGCGGGACCTCCTCTGATGGCGCTCTCCTTCACCGCCACGGCGGAGCCGCCGGAGCGGCTCGACCTCGCGGCGCTCGTGCCCGCCGCGCTCGCCCCGCTGACGCGCCGCGAGATCGAGGGGCTCGTCGTCGGCGGCGGGCGGCGGATGCCGATCCGCGTCGGCGACGTGTTCCGGATGAGCGGTGCTGCGGGCGGCGACCACCTCGTCATCGCCGGCGGCTCGGCGCGCTTCGACCGGGTCGGCGCCGGCCTCGCCGGCGGCCGCATCACGGTGGAGGGCGACGTCGGCGCGCGCTGCGGCGCGGAGATGCTGGAGGGCGCGATCGCCGTCTCCGGGGCGGCCGGCCCGTGGGCCGGGGCCGGCATGGCGGGCGGAACGCTGACGATTTCGGGCGACGCCGGCGAACGGGCCGGCGGTGCGCTGCCCGGGCGGATGGCCGGCATGCGCGGCGGCGTCCTCGCCATCGGCGGCGCGGCCGGCCCGCGCGCCGGCGACCGGATGCGCCGCGGTCTCCTCGTCGCCCGCGCCGTCGGCGAGGACGCCGGGTCGCGGATGATCGCCGGCACCCTCGTCGCCGGGACGGCCGGGCCGCGGCCGGGCCGGCTGATGCGGCGCGGCAGCCTCCTCCTCGGCGGCTTCGAGGGCGAGCCGCTGCCGACCTTCCTCGACTGCGGCGTGCACGACCTCGGCGCGGTCGTGCTCCTCGCCCGCTGGCTCGACCGGCTGGCGCTGCCGTGGCGGCCGCGCCTCGGCGGGCCGGTGCGCCGCCTGCAGGGCGACACCGCCGCCCTCGGCAAGGGCGAGATCCTGATCCCGGGATAGCCGCGACCGGCGCGTGGGGGCTGGCGTCGCGCCGCCCTTCACCGTCAAATGGCGCGAGAAGGCGGCCGTGACGCGGAACCGCCCGCCGAGGGGGAGGAGACGCGGTTGCCCGCACGTGGCGCACCGTCCGAAGGCCAGCCGTGCTGACCGGCCGACACCGGCCGTTCGAGTCGCTGCGCGCGCGCATCCTGCTCGCCGTCGGCCTGCTGGCGCTGGTGGCGATCGGGGCGACCGGCATGCTGGTCTTCGGCATCTCGGCCGCGACCACGGACATCGCCCGGGCGGCGGCGGCCAACCGGCGCATCGAGCTTCTCGGCAATCTCGCGGCGCGCGTCGGCGACTACACCCTGTCCGCGCTGCATCCGGTGGCGACGCCGGCCGTCGCCGACGCCAAGCTGACGCTCGCCAGCACCCAGGTGGCCCAGGCCTTCGGCCTTCTCGAAGGCGCGCTGCGCGACGCCCTCGCCGACGCCCCCGGCAGCCTCGGCGAGTCCGGCATCGACGCCCGGCTCGCCACCGTCGGCCGCCTGCGGACGCACTTCGCGGCGGTCGACCGCGAGGTCATGCAGATCGTGATGGCGCGGGCCGGCCGCCGGGCCGGCCGCGGCACGCTGCGCGTGGTGCTCGACAGCTTCACCGCCGTCTTCACGCCGCGGCTCGACGGCCTGATCGCCGAGGAGCGGCAGTCCTCGCTCGCCGCCCAGCGCAGCATGGTGCGGCTGAGGAACCGGCTGATCGCCCTCGGCGCGGTGTCGCTGTTCGTGGTGATGGCGCTCGTGACCTTCATCTTCCTCGGCATCGCCCGCCCGCTGCTGACCCGGCTGTCGGCGGTCGCCGGGGCGGCCCACGCCATCGGCGGCGGCCGCTTCGACACCCGCCTCGTCGTCGAGGGACGCGACGAGCTCTCGCTCCTGATGGCGAGCTTCAACCGCATGGCGGCGCGGCTCGCCAGCCGCGAGCGCAAGGTCGTCGCCGACCGCGACCGCCTGACCGAGATCATCGAGGCCAACACCGGCGACCTCCGGGCCGCCAACCGCCGCCTCGAGGCGATCGACGCGGCTCGCCGGCGCTTCTTCGCCGACGTCAGCCACGAGCTGCGCACGCCGCTGACGGTGATCCTCGGCGAATCGGAGGTGACGCTGCGCGCCGCCCACAACGAGGAGACCGTCTATCGCGGCGCGCTCGCCACCATCCGGATGCGGGCGCGCCGACTGCGCCGGCGGGTGGAGGATCTGCTCCGCGTCGCCCGCTCGGAGACCGGCCAGATCGAGCTCGAGCTCGCCCTCGTGACGCCCGAGGCGATCGCCGCCGAGGCGATCGAGGACGTCACGGCGCTCGCCCGCAGCGCGGGGGTCCGGCTCGACTCTTCCGCGGTCGCCGCTGCAGGGACGATCCGCGCCGACGCCGACTGGATCCGCCAGGTGATCGGCGGCCTCATCGACAATGCGGTCCGCCACGCCCCGCCCGGCTCGTCGGTCTCGATCACGACGCGCGAGACCGGCGACGCCGCCGAGATCATCGTCACGGATGCCGGATCAGGCGTGCCGGCCGACGTGCTGCCGCATCTCTTCGAGCGCTTCTACCGCGGCCGCGAGGCCGACGCGCTCGGCTACGGCATCGGCCTCGCGCTTGCAAAGTGGGTCGTCGAGCAACATGATGGAACCATATCAATAAGAAGCCCGGCCGATCCGAGCGACATCGCCGGAACGGCGGGGCCCGGTACCACGGTCACGGTGCGCCTGCCGCTCGCGCGACGCCGCACCGACGACCCGGACCGCGCGGGAGGAAGCCGATGAGAGCAGCGCGTCGGGCGGCCTTCGCCGGCCGCTATCCGGTTCGGCCGAATCGGCCGGCTTCGTCCGCGACGGCCGGCCCGGCGGCCGGGGTGCCGCCGCAGCAGGCCGCCATCCGCGGCCCCGCCGAGCGATGGCGGCCGGAGGGCGGCGGGGACACCGCCGGCGAGGCCGTGGCGGCCGCGATCCTTCTCGTCGAGGACGACCCGGACATCGGCGGCTTCCTCTCGCGCGGCTTCGCGGCGGAAGGCTACGACGTCCAGTGCGTCGAGACCGGTCCCGACGCCGTCGACGCCGTCGGCCGCCGGCCCTTCGACGCGGTCATCCTCGACATCATGCTGCCGGGGCTTTCCGGTCTCGACGTCTGCCGCACGCTGCGGCAGAGCGGCTTCGCGAGCCCGATCATCATGCTGAGCGCCCGCTGCGGCGTGCCCGACCGCGTCGAAGGCCTCGCCGCCGGCGCCGACGACTATCTCGTGAAGCCGTTCGACTTCGAGGAGCTGATCGCCCGGCTTTCCGTGCAGCGGGTCCGCCGACAGGAAATGGCCGCGCACGGCGACGATCTCGCCTGCGGCGCGATCCGCCTCGATCTCGAAACCCGAACCGTGACCAACGGCGACCATCGCGCCCAGCTCACCGAGCGCGAGGTCGAGCTGCTCGCCCTCCTGATGCGCAATCCGGGCAAGCCGCTGTCGCGAGGGGAGATCTTCGAGACGATGTGGGCCGGCCAGGGCGGCGCGGCGATCAACGTCGTCGACGTCTACATCGGCTATCTCCGGCGCAAGCTCGGGGGCGACGGCGCCGACGCGCCGATCCGCACGATCCGCGGCCGCGGGTTCCTGCTCGCCGCCGAGTGAGCCGGCGGCCCGTCGCTCTGGCGGCTGCGCCGGCGGTGCGATAAGACGGTCGCGCCGCCCGGCCGGGCCCGTTCCGCACCGCGGCCCCCTGCCTCCGTCGGAGCGCCGTCCATGCACCGTGAGCTCGAGCTCGGACCGCTGACGCATGCCGTCGGCACCCGCACCTTGATCATGGGGATCCTCAACATCACGCCGGATTCCTTCTCGGACGGCGGCCGGCACCGCTCGACCGAGGACGCGCTCGAGCACGCGCGAGCGATGGTCGCCGAGGGCGCCGACATCATCGACGTCGGCGGTGAATCGACCCGGCCCGGCGCCACCGAGGTCGCCGCCGACGAGGAGCTCGCCCGCGTGCTGCCGGTGCTCGAGCGGCTGGCGCCGGAGATCGCCGTGCCGATCTCGATCGACACCTACAAGGCTTCGGTCGCCGACCGCGCGCTCGCCGCCGGCGCGACCATCGTCAACGACGTCTGGGGCCTGCAGCGCGACCCGGACATGGCAGCGGTCGCCGCCCGGCACGGCGCGAGCGTCGTGATCATGCACAACCGCCGCGAGGTCGACGCCGCCATCGACATCCTCGCGGACATCCGCCGATTCTTCCTGCGCTCGCTGCTCCTCGCCGAGCGCGCGGGCATTCCGGATCGGCGCATCGTGCTCGATCCCGGCATCGGCTTCGGCAAGACGCTGGAGCAGAACGTCGAAACCATCGCCCGGCTCTCGGAGCTGCGGGCGATCGGGCTGCCGCTCCTCGTCGGCGCCTCGCGAAAATCGCTGATCGGCCGCCTGCTCGACCAGCCGCTCGGCGAGCGGCTGCCCGGGACGCTCGCCACCCACGTGCTGTCGGTCGCCGGCGGCGCCGACATCATCCGCGCCCACGACGTACGCGAGCACGCCCAGGCGCTCAGGATCGCCGACGTGATTCTCGCCGGCGGAGCCCACCGATGACCGACACCATCACCCTGGCCGGCATGGCCTTCTATGCCTACCACGGCCTGCACGACGAGGAGGCGCGGCTCGGCCAGCGCTTCGACATCGACGTCGCCGTCGGGCTCGACCTCGCCCCGGCCGGGCGTAGCGACGACTACGCCGACACCGTCGGCTACGACCGCCTGCACCGCACCGTCGAGGCGGTGGTGCTCGGCCCGCGCCTCAACCTCATCGAGGCGCTCGCCGACCGGATCGCCCGGGCGGTGCTGGCCGAGTTCGCCGAGATCGAGGACGTGGCGGTGACGGTCCGCAAGCCCGGCGCCCCGGTGCCCGGCATCTTCGACCATGCGGCCGTCACCGTGCGCCGCCGGCGGGACGGCGCCGCATGACCGAGGCGACGATCGGGCTCGGCAGCAACATCGGCGACAAGCAAGGCAACCTCGACCGGGCGATCGCGGCGCTGGCGGCGACGCCCGGCATCCGCCTCGTGGCGCGGTCGAGCGACTGGCGTACCGAGCCGTGGGGCTTCGCCGACCAGGACTGGTTCGTCAACGCCTGCGTCGCGGTGGAGACTTCGCTCGCGCCACGCGCGCTGCTCGAGCGCTGCCTCGCCGTCGAGGAGCAGCTCGGCCGGCGGCGCGAGATCCGCTGGGGTCCGCGGCTGATCGACCTCGACATCCTGACCTTCGGCGATGCAGTGATCGACGAGCCGGGGCTCAGCGTGCCGCACCCGCACATCGGCGAGCGCGCCTTCGCGCTGGCGCCGCTGGCCGAGATCCGGCCCGGTCTCGTGATCGCCGGGCGGACCGCCGCCGAGCACCTCGCGGCGCTCGACGCGACCGGTGTCGTCCGGCTCGACCGACCGGTGCCGACGATCGCGCCGTAGATCGACCGCCCGGCCAACCGCCACGCGACGGGCGCGGCCGCCGGCCGATCGGGTCTCACTCCGGGCCGCCGGCGAAGCTCCCGGACAGGGCTCCAGAACGACGAAAGGCCCGGACGGGGTCCGGGCCTTTCAGGAGTCTGACGTCCGTGGGCGGCAGGCGCCGCCCGGGATCAGAAGCCGTTGAACTTGTACGACACCCGCGCCGAGACGGTGCTGAAGTTGACGTCGTTGTTGACCTTCGTGCCGCCCGTCTTGAACGAAACGTCGCCGAGGTCGGTGTACTTGTACTCGAGGCCGAGGATGACCGAGTCGAGCACCGCGTATTCGACGCCGGCACCGATGTTCCAGCCGACCGCCGTCTCGTCCTTCGAGAAGCCGCCGGGGTTCGGGCGCGCCTGGGTGTGGATGTCGCCGAACGAGATGCCGCCCGCGCCGTAGACGAGGAACCGGTCCATGCCGTAGCCGAGCTTGGCGCGGACGTCGGCGATCCAGTTCGCCTCGGTCTTGCAGTTGAAGGCCGGGTTCGGGCACTTCGTGTCGGCGTTGGCGGCGAGCCACTGCCAGCCGGCCTCGACGCCGGTGACGATGCCGTTGTCGAACTGATACTGGTAGCCGGCCTGCAGGCCACCGATGAAGCCGCTCGGGTTCATCGAGATGTCGGCGCCCGGGTTGATGTCCCAGTCCGACGACCCCCAGGCGTAGCCCGCGTTCACGCCGACATAGGCCCCGGTCCAGGAGAACGTGCGCACCGGCACGACATCCATGACCTCGACGACTTCGGGTAGGTCGGCGGCCACTGCCGGGCCCGCGATGATCAGCGAAGCGGCAACCGCGCCTAGGAGGAATCGGCGCATGGAAAAATCTCCTGTCGGAAGCGACGCAGCAAACGTAGCGGGAGTATAATTAAGAGTGGGTAAATGGCGCAATTGCTGAATGCCCGCGGGGGCCCGATGCCGGGCCGTAGCGTCCCATCTGCAACAGGATGCGATCGCCGATTGACAGCCGGACCGGCGTCGGCACCCTTGCCGGTTGTCCCGGCTTAGGGGTGAGTCATTGATGTCAAACGCCATTTCTTCCTCCGACCCGCATCTGATCGGTCGGGTAGAGCCGCCGTTCGGCTGGCTTCTGATCGACAATCCCGAGCGTCGCAATGCCGTCACGCTGTCGATGTGGCAGGCCCTTCCGGGCCTTCTCGCGCGGCTCGACGGCGATTCGCGCGTTCGCGTTCTCGTGATCGCCGGCGCCGGGGAGGCCGCGTTCGTCGCCGGCGCCGACATCGGCGAGTTCGCCACGGTCCGCCGCGACGCAGAGAGCGCCCGCCGCTACGAGGACGCGAACGCCGCCGCGTTCGAGGCGATCCGCGCCACCACGCGGCCGACGCTCGCCATGATCCGCGGCTTCTGCTTCGGCGGCGGCATCGGCATCGCCGCGGCCTGCGACCTGCGCATCGCCGCCGACGATGCGCTGTTCTCGATCCCGGCCGCGCGCCTTGGGCTCGCCTATCCGCCGGCGGCGATCGGCGACATCGTCCGCCTCGTCGGCGCGGCGCGGGCGAAGGAGCTGTTCTTCACCGCCCGTCGGGTCGACCACGCCGAGGCCCACGCCATCGGCCTGGTCGACCGCGTCGTGCCGGCGGCCGAGCTCGAAGCGGAGACACGCGCCCTCGCCTCGGTGATCGCCGACAACGCACCGCTCACTGTGGCCGCGGCCAAGGCGGCGATCGACGCCGTCGCTCGCGGCGAGAGCACCGGCCGGGCGACGGCGCTCGCCGATGCGTGCTTCGAATCGGCGGATTTCGCCGAAGGACGGGCCGCGTTCCTGGAGAAGCGGCGCCCCCGCTTCCGCGGCGCCTAGCGTCCCGCCATCGGTGATCCGGTCGGGCGGCCGTCGCGTATCCCTCGCGAACGACTGTCCTCCCGGAGCCCTCGCCGATGCCGCCGACCGATCATGGCCGACCCGTCGTCGTCTGGCTGCGCGACGATCTGAGGACGAGCGACAATCCGGCCCTCGCCGCGGCGGCCGCTGCCGGCCGGCCGGTCGTCCCCGTCTATCTGCGCGACACGCCGGCCGGCGGCCGCCCGCTCGGGGCGGCGGCGCGCTGGTGGCTCGCCGGCTCGCTCGAGGCCCTCGCCGCGAGGCTCGCGTCCCTCGGCTCGCCGCTCGTCTGCCGCGCGGGCCCGCCCGAGCTGGCCATCCCGGCGCTCGCCGCGGAGGTCGGCGCAGCGGCTATCCACTGGAACCGCCGCTACGATGCAGAGGCCATGCGCACCGACGCCGCCGTGGCGGCGGAGCTTGCGGCACGCGGCGTCGCGGTCGAGGACTTCCAGGCCAATCTCCTGTTCGAGCCGTGGTCGGTGCGCACCGCCGCCGGCGCGCCGTTCCGCGTGTTCACCCCGTTCTGGCGCGCCGCGCGCGCCGGTACGGCGCCCCGGATGCCGCTCGCGGCGCCGGCCCGCCTCGCCGCGCCCGCCGTCGAACCGGCGAGCGAGGACCCGGCCCGGTGGGGCCTGCGTCCGTCGGCGCCCGACTGGGCGGCCGGCCTAAGGGCGACGTGGACGCCGGGCGAGGCCGGCGCGGAGGCGCGGCTCGCGGCGTTCCTCGACAAGGCGCTCGCCGGCTATGCGGAGGGTCGTGACCGACCGGCCGAGCCGGCGACGTCGCTTCTCTCGCCGCACTTGCGCTTCGGCGAGATCTCTCCGTTCCGCATCTGGCACGCCGTCGCCGCCCGGGCGGCGGCCGAGCCGCGGCTCGCGGCGCCGTCGGAGAAGTTCCTGTCGGAGATCGGCTGGCGCGAGTTCTCCTGGCATCTCCTCCACCAGGCGCCCGACCTCGCCCGCCGCAACCTGCAGCCGCGCTTCGACCGGATGCCGTGGCGGCCGGCCGAGATGGCCGAGGTCTGGCGGCGCGGCCGCACCGGGATCCCGATCGTCGACGCCGGCATGCGGGCGTTGTGGCGCACCGGCTTCCTGCACAACCGCGTCCGGATGATCGTCGCCTCGTTCCTGACGAAGCACCTCCTCGTCGACTGGCGGGTCGGCGAGGCGTGGTTCTGGGACACCCTCGTCGACGCCGACGCGGCGTCCAATCCGGCGAGCTGGCAGTGGGTGGCGGGCTCCGGCGCCGACGCCGCCCCCTATTTCCGCATCTTCAACCCGGTACTGCAGGGGGAGAGGTTCGACCCGGAGGGCGCCTTCGTGCGCGCCCACGTGCCGGCGCTCGCCGGCCTCGACGCCCGCTTCGTTCACAGGCCGTGGGAGGCGCCACCGATCGTCCTCGCCGCCGCGAGGGTGCGGCTCGGCGAGACCTACCCGCACCCGATCATCGACCTCGGCGAGGGCCGCGCCCGCGCGCTCGCCGCCTTCGAACGCCTCAAGGATGCCGCCTGAGCGGCACCGCCGGCCGGCCGCTCGTCCAGATCTCGTCGAAAGAGGACCCGCGATCCCCATGCGAATCGCCGTCATCGGCTCCGGCATCGCCGGAGGCGCCGCTGCCTGGGCCCTGGCGCGCCGACACGAGGTGGTGCTCTACGAGAAGGACGCCCGACCCGGCGGCCACAGCAACACCGTGACGATCGACTACGACGGCGCCGAGATTGCCGTCGACACCGGCTTCATCGTCTACAACGAGCGGACCTACCCGAACCTCACGGCGCTCTTCGAGACGCTCGGCGTCGCGACCCGGCCGAGCGACATGAGCTTCGCCCTCTCGGCCGGCGGCGGCCGCTTCGAATGGTCGGGCCAGGGGCCGGGCGCCGTGTTCGTGCAACGCTCGAACCTCGTCTCGCCCGGCTTCCTGTGGATGCTGCGCGAGATCGTGCGCTTCAACCGGCTGGCGCCGGCGGACCGCGTCGCGGGACTGATGGCCGGGCAGCGCCTCGGCGACTACCTCGCGTGGCGCCGGTTCTCCGGCCGCTTCGTGCGCGACTACCTCACCCCGATGGGCGCTGCGATCTGGTCGATGAGCCCGTCCGGGATGCTCGGCTTCCCGGCCGAGACCTTCGTCGCCTTCTGCGAGAACCACTGCCTCCTGACGACGTCGGCGAAGGCGCGGCCGGTCTGGCGCACCGTCGCCGGCGGCAGCCGCCGCTACGTCGACCGGCTGCTCGCCCGGCTCGCCGGGCGGATCCGCCTCGCGACGCCGGTCGTCGCCATCGAGCGCACGGGCCCGCGGCCAATCGTGGTCGATGCCCGCGGCGGGCGCGAGGCCTTCGACGAGGTCGTCGTCGCCGCGCACTCCGACCAGGCGCTCGCCCTCCTCGCCGATCCGGCGCCGGCCGAGCGGGCGGTCCTCGGTGCGATCGGCTACCGCGACAACGAGGTCGTGCTCCACCGCGACCCGGCGCTGATGCCGCGCCGGCGGGCGGCCTGGGCGTCGTGGAACGCGATCAGCGACGCCGACCGCCGGTCGCTGTCGGTGACCTACTGGATGAACCGCCTGCAATCCCTCGACCCGCGGCGGCCGCTGTTCGTCAGCCTCAACCCGCTCGTACCGCCACGCGAAGACCTGGTGTTCGCCCGCTTCCGCTACGCCCATCCGCAGTTCGACCGGGCGGCGCTCGCCGCACAGCGGCGGATCGGCGAGATCCAGGGCGTGCGGCGGACGTGGTTCTGCGGCGCCTGGTGCGGCTACGGCTTCCACGAGGACGGGCTCGCGGCCGGTCTCGACGTCGCCGAGGCGCTCGGCGGGGCGGTGCCCTGGCGCGCCGCGCCGGCGGTCGAGCCGATGGCCGAGGCCGCCGAATGACCACCACCGGACCGGCCGCGATGCCCACGACCATGGCCGCCAACGGCCCGCCGCCCGCGGCCGCGGCGACCCTCGTCGTCGGCGAGGTGATGCACGCCCGGCTGAAGCCGGTGGCGCACCGCTTCGCCTACCGGGTGTTCCAGGTGGTGCTCGACCTCGACCGGCTCGACGAAGCGGCGCGGGCGAGCCAGCTGTTCTCGGTCGACCGGGCGAACCTCGTCTCCTTCCGCCGCCGCGACCACGGCCGCCGCGACGGCTCGGACCCGCGCGCCCATGCCGACCGGCTGCTCGCGGCGGCCGGCCTCGCCGAACGCCCGACGCGCATGCTGCTCCTCTGCTGCCCGCGCGTGTTCGGCACCCTGTTCAACCCGCTGTCGATCTACTTCGCCTACGACGCCGCGGACCGGCTCGTCGGCGTCGTCTACGAGGTGCGCAACACCTTCGGCGGCATCCACGCCTACGCGCATCCGGTCCGGCCGGGCGAGGCGGGGCCGGCCGGCGTGCGCCAGACGGCGGCGAAGCGATTCGAGGTCTCGCCCTTCATCGACATGGAGCAGACCTACCGCTTCCGCCTGCTGCCCCCCGGCCGGGCGGTGCGCATCCGCATCCTCGAGCACGACGCCGAGGGGCCGACGCTGTCGGCCACCTTCGCCGGGCTCGCCCGGCCGTTCACCACCGCCGAACTCGCCCGGGTGCTGGTGCGGATCCCGCTCCTCGGCGCCAAGATCCTGGTGGCCATCCACTTCGAGGCGCTGCGGCTCTGGCTGAAGGGGCTGCCGCTGCTGCCGCGATCCGGACGCGGCGCCTCGTCTAGCCCGAAGGCCACACGGACGCTCCACCCATGACAGACCTGACCGCCTCTCGCCCGACCGCCTGCCGCGCGACCGCATCGCCCGCCGCCGCGGACCACGCCCGCCCGGTCCGCCTCGACCGCGGCAGCCTCCGGCTCGTCGGCGACCTGCCGGCAGCGGCGCGGCGCGCCTTCGGCCTCGCCCTCGCCCTCGAGCGCGGCCGCCTCGACGTGCGCGTGCCGGACGGCCGCGCCTTCCGCGTCGAGGGGCGGCTGCCCGGCCCGGAGGCCAGGATCGACATCCACGACTGGCGGTTCGCGCGGCGCGTCCTCGCCGCCGGCGACGTCGGCGTCGGCGAGTCCTACATCGCCGGCGAATGGTCGAGCCCGGCGGTGGCGACGGTGCTGGAGCTCTTCGCGGTCAACCGACACGCGACGTTCGAGCGGCTCGCCGCCCGCCCGCTCGTGCGGGCGCTGCTCAGGGTCCGCCACTGGCTCAACCGCAACACCCGTACCGGCTCGCGGCGCAACATCTCCGCCCACTACGACCTCGGCAACGCCTTCTACGCCGCCTGGCTCGACGAGACGATGACCTACTCGGCCGGGCTGTTCGCCACCGGCGCCAACGACCTCGCCAGCGCGCAGCGCGAGAAGTACCGCGCGCTCGCCCGCGCCGCGCGCATCGAGCCGGACCACCATGTGCTGGAGATCGGCTGCGGCTGGGGCGGCTTCGCCGCGTTCGCCGCCGCCGAGATCGGCGCCCGGGTGACGGCGCTGACGATTTCGCGCGAGCAGCACGACTACGCCCGCCGCCGCATCCAGGAGGCAGGCCTCGGCGACCGGGTGGACGTGCAGCTGCGCGACTACCGCGACGAGCGCGGCACCTATGATCGGATCGCCTCGATCGAGATGCTGGAGGCGGTCGGCGAGCGCTACTGGCCGGTCTATTTCCGCTCGCTGGTCGAGCGGCTGAAGCCCGGCGGCGCGGCCGGGCTGCAGACCATCGTCATCCGCGACGACCTCTTCGACAGCTACCGGCGGACGCCCGACTTCATCCAGCGTCATGTCTTTCCCGGCGGCATGCTGCCGTCGCCGGCGCGGCTCGCCGCCCTCGGCCGGTCGGTCGGGCTCGACCTCGTCGCCGAGCGGGCGTTCGGCGCGGACTACGCCCGCACCCTCGCCGAATGGCGGGCGCGCTTCCGGCGCGCGTGGCCGGAGATCGTCCCGCTCGGCTTCGACGAGCGCTTCCGGCGCCTGTGGGAGTTCTACCTCTCCTACTGCGAGGCGGGCTTCCGATCCGGCAACGTCGACGTCCGCCAAGTCGTCTTCACGCGGCCGGGCTGACGGCCGTCAGCCCCGCTTCGACCACCCGGTCGCCCGCGCTATCAGCGGGAAGTAGAGCGCGTAGGGCAGCATCCTCAGGACCTTGAGCTGGAACGTGAAGCGCCGCGGGAAGGTGATCTCGAAGGCATTGCCCGCGAGGCCGGCGGCGATGCGGTCGGCGGCGGCGTCGACGGACACGAGGTGCGGCATCGGGAACGGGTTCGCGCGCGTCGCCGGCGTGTCGACGAAGCCGGGCGTGACGAGCTGCAGCCGGATGCCCAGCGGGTCGAGGTCGAACTTCAGGCTCTCGACGAGGTTGATCAGGCCCGCCTTGGTGGCGCCATAGGCGGCCGACGTCGGCAGGCCGCGATAGCCGGCGACCGAGGAGACGACGGCGATGCGCCCCGCCCGCCGCGGCCGCATGGCGGCGACGACCGGGATAAGCGTGTTGATGGTGCCGTTGAGATTGACGGCGATCGAGCGCTCAAACAGGGCGCGGTCGAGGTTCGCGCCGTCGACCGGGAGATAGACGCCGGCGTTGAGCACCGCGAGCGCGATCGGCCCGAGCTCGGCCTCGATCCGCCCGACGAGGCGCTCCATCGCCGCCGGGGCGGTGACGTCGCCGGAGAAGGCGCGCACCGAGCCGGGGCCCGGCGCGCCGGCGGAGACGTCGGCGAGGGCGACTTCGTCGCGCGCCGTGGCGACGACCGTCCAGCCGTCGGCCGCGAGTCGCCAGGCGAGCGCGGCGCCGATTCCCGAGCTCGCCCCGGTGATCCAGGCGACGCCCGGCGGCGGCGACCCACCCGTCACAGCCGCAGGAACCGCGTGAACAGGCGGCCGATCGGCCCGGTGAGGCGCAGCGGCGCATCGGTCACCGCGAAGCAGAGGCAGTCCTCGTCGGCGCGCGGCTGGTGGTCGATCTCCTCGTCGGCGATCGTGATGTCGCCGGGCCGGTGGCGGCCGAACGAATCGGAGAACGACCCCGAGAGCACGAGCGTCACCTCGGTGCCGTGGTGGCTGTGCGTCGGCACCGCGACGCCGCCGCGCAGCCAGATGAACCGCGAGGTGAGGCCGGAGGCGTCCTGCGCCCGCCATTCCTTGAAGCCCGGCATCAGCGTTCGCATGGGGATGTCCGCCAGGTCGAAGCCGATATGGCGCCGAAGCGACGGCGGCAGATGGCCCGGCTCCGGTCCTGCTGCGGCCGGTGGTGGCCAGGGGGGAGCGGTCTCGGCGGGCGCCGCGAAGATCGCCGCGAGGCGCTCGTCGCGCCGCGTGAGGGCCACCGGCTCGGCCGTCTCAACGGCGTGGCCGGCCAGGCTCTCGAGGTCGGCGACGAAGCCGCGATTGTCCGGCGCGAGCTCGAGATGGGCGCCGACGAGGGCGGCGAGCGGCGGCGCCAGCGTGCCGGCGGCATAGCCCGCCAGCAGGGCTTCGATCGCCCCGGACTGCTGCTCAGCGGTCACTCGAACACTCCCGGGACCCCACTCGAATCCCCTGTCGCGGCCGCCGGCGGCCGCTCTCGCCCGTTGCCCATACGCGCGCCGCCGCCTGGTGGATCACCGTCGGGGCGCGAGACTATCACGGCGGCGTGAAGGCTGTGCAGCCCGGTCGCCGCAGTTGAAGCGGGCGGGCGGAAGGGGATAGCGTGCGGGCGCGCCGGCCGGCGCCGCGACCCCTTCGGAGACCCCCGCTTGATGAGCGTCCACCCCACCGTCATCGAGGCGATCGGCAACACGCCGCTGATCCGGCTCCGCCGTGCGTCGGACGCGACCGGCTGCGAGATCCTCGGCAAGGCGGAATTCCTCAATCCGGGCCAGTCGGTGAAGGACCGCGCGGCGCTGTTCATGGTGCGCGACGCGATCGCCCGCGGCACCTTGAAGCCCGGCGGCGTGATCGTCGAGGGAACCGCCGGCAACACCGGCATCGGCCTCGCGCTCGTCGCCGACGCGATGGGCTTCCGCACCGTCATCGTCATTCCCGAGACGCAGTCGGACGAGAAGAAGTCGATGCTGCGGCTGATGGGCGCCGAACTCGTCGAGGTGCCGGCGGTCGCCTACAAGAACCCGAACAACTACGTGAAGCTGTCCGGGCGGCTGGCCGAGCAGCTCGCGGCGCGCGAGCCGAACGGCGCGATCTGGGCGAACCAGTTCGACAACGTCGCCAACCGCCAGGCCCACATCGAGACGACCGGCCCGGAGATCTGGCGGCAGACCGGCGGGCGGATCGACGGCTTCGTCGCCGCCGTCGGCACCGGCGGCACCCTCGCCGGCATCGCCATGGCACTCAAGGAGCGCGACCCGAACGTCGCGATCGGCCTCGCCGACCCGATGGGCGCGGCCCTCTATTCCTACTACACGACGGGCGAGCTGAAGGCGGAGGGCTCGTCGATCACCGAGGGCATCGGCCAGGGGCGGATCACCGCCAACCTCGTCGGCGCCCCGGTCGACGTCGCCTTCCAGATCCCCGACGCGGAGGCGATCCCGATCTGCTTCGACCTCCTCGAGCACGAGGGGCTGTGCCTCGGCGGCTCCTCCGGCGTCAACGTCGCCGGCGCGATCCGCCTCGCCCGGGCGATGGGGCCGGGCCACACCATCGTGACGATCCTCTGCGACTACGGCACCCGCTACGCCTCGAAGATGTTCAACCCGGCCTTCCTCGCCGAGAAGGGGCTGCCGGTGCCGGGCTGGCTGACCCGGAAATCGGAGATCGCCGTGCCCTACGAGCCGACGGCCTGAACGGAGGGCGCGATGGCGACGACCGAGTTCCTGTTCCGCGACGACGCCTATCTCCGGGAGGCCGAGGCGCGCGTCGTCGCGTTCACATCCGAGGGCGGGATCGTGCTCGACCGGACGGTGTTCTACCCGCAGGGCGGCGGCCAGCCGGGCGACAGCGGAACGCTCGCCTGCGACGGTGGCACGCTCGTGGTCGCGAACGCCGTCTACGGCGCCGACAAGGGCGAGATCGTCCATCTCCTCGCGCCGGGCGCCATGCCGCCGCCGGTCGGGGCGCCGGTCGCGATCGTGCTCGACTGGGAGCGCCGCCACGCCCACATGCGCATGCACATCGCGCTGCACCTCCTCTCGGCGGTGTTGCCCTATCCGGTCACCGGCGGGCAGATCGGCGCCGACGACGGCCGGCTCGACTTCGACATCCCCGACGGCGGGCTCGACAAGGACGAGATCACCGCGGCGCTAAACGAGCTCGTCGCGGGCGGCCACCCGGTGACCACCGAGTGGATCACCGACGAGGAGCTCCTCGCCAACCCCGGCCTCGTCAAGACGATGGCGGTGAAGCCGCCGATCGGCTCCGGCCGCGTCCGCCTGGTGCGCATCGGCAGCGTCGACCTGCAGCCGTGCGGCGGCACCCACGTCGCTTCGACCGCCGAGATCGGCCGCGCCGAGGTCGCCAAGATCGAAAAGAAGGGCCGCCAGAACCGGCGCGTGCGGATCGTCCTGCACGACGCCTGAGTCGGGCCCACCATCAGGGAGAGAGATGCCGATGCCCGCGAGCGCGGAAACGACCGCCATCCGCGACGACCTGCTGGTGCCGCCGACCTGGCTCGCCGACCGCCTCGGCATGCCGGACGTCGTCGCCGTCGACGCCTCGTGGCACCTGCCCGGCAGCGGCCGCGACGCGCAGGCCGAGTTCCTCGCCGGACACGTTCCGGGCGCCGCCTTCCTCGACATCGACGCGGTGTCGGATCCGGCGAGCGGCCTGCCGCACATGCTGCCGGCGCCGATCGCCTTCGCCGAGGCGATGCGCCGGATCGGCATCGGCGACGGGCAGACGATCGTCGTCTACGACAGCGTCGGCCTATTCTCGGCGCCGCGCGCCTGGTGGATGCTGAAGGCGATGGGGGCGGCCGACGTCCGCGTCCTCGATGGCGGGCTGCCGGCCTGGCGCGCCGCCGGGCTGCCGCTCGAGGAGGGGCCGTCGCGCCGCGCCGCGCGGCCGTTCACCGCACGCCTCGACCACGGCCTCCTCGCCGACCTCGACGCCGTGCGCGGCGCCCTCGCCGGCGGCCGTGCCGTCATCGACGCGCGCCCCGCCGACCGCTTCCGCGGCGAGGCGCCCGAGCCGCGGCCGGGCCTGCGCGCCGGCCACATGCCCGGGGCCCGCAACGTACCGTTCTCCGCCCTCGTCGCGGACGGCCGCCTGAAGGACCGCGCCGGGCTCGAGGCGGCCTTCGCCGCCGCCGGCGTCGACCCGGCCGCGCCGGCGATCACGAGCTGCGGCTCCGGCGTCACCGCCGCGGTGGCGCTGATGGCGCTCGCGAGCCTCGGCAACCGCCGCGTCGCGCTCTACGACGGCTCGTGGGCCGAGTGGGGCGGCCGCCCCGACACTCCGGTCGTGGCCGGCTGAGCGGCGGCCGCGAGGGCGGTCCGCTCGGCGAGGATCGGCCGGTACGCCTCGGTGATCGCCTTCGCGAACGCCTCCGGCCCGTAGAGCGCCACGGCCCTCGCGCGGCCCGCCTCGCCCATGCGCCGGACGAGCGCCGGGTCGGCGGCGAGCCGCGCCACTGCCGCCGCCGCCGCCGACGGGTCGGCGTAGGGCACCAGGAACCCCGTCTCGCCGTCGACGACGAGCTCCGGCAGCGCCCCCCAGCGATAGGCGACGACCGGCCGGCCGGCCGCCATCGCCTCGGCCACCGTGCGGCCGAAGGATTCCGCGAAGCGCGACAGGTTGAGGACAACGTCGACGCCCTCGAGCGCCGCGTGCGGGCTCTCCGCATAGCCCGGGAAGGCGAGGTTCGCCGGCGCCCCGGCCGCCTCGATCGCCCGCACCGTCTCGGTCTCCGGTCCGATCGCCAGGAAGCGGGCGTTCGGCGCCGCCGCCTCGGCGAGGCGGGCGACGGCGACGAGGTCGTCGAGCCCCTTCTTGGCGACGTTGGAGGAGACGAGCCCGAAGCGGACGAGGCCCCCGGCCATCGCCGGCGGCGGCAGCGCGAGCGCCTCGACCTCGACGGCGTTCGGCACGACGAGGGTGCGCCCGGCCGTGTCGTAGGCGGCCGCGGTCGCCGCGGAGTTGGCGATCACCCAGTCCGCGCGGGCGACCACCTCGGCGACGATCTCCGCCGGCGCGAGCCCGATGGCGGCGGCGAGCGCCGGGTCGTGGCCGACGATCTCGCGGGCGTGCACCACCGCCGCTACGCCCTCGCGGCGGGCGGCCAGAAGCGGCTCGCGCAGCATGATGGTGTTGGCGTGCACCACGTCGACGCCGTGGTCGCGAACGAGGTGGCGGAACGCGCGCACCACCGGCGCCGACGGCGCGCCCACCGCCCGCCACCAGCCGTAGGGCAGGAGGAAGAGGCGGTCGACGCGGTCGAGCACCGCGGCCTCGTAGGCGCCGCCGGCCGCCGGCAGCGCCGCCAGGACGCCGAGGCCCGCCGCCGACAGCCCGTCGAGGATGTCGAGAAAGCTGCGCTCGCTGCCGAAGCGGTGCGGCCCGGAGACGTGGCCGCAGACGAGCACCCGCGGCGCGCCCTCGGGTGCCGTGCGCCGGCCCGGCCGGGTCTCGACGCTGAGGTCGACGCCGTCGTCGGCCGGCACCGCCCGCCGCCCCTCGCCGGCCCCGAACAGCAGGTGGTGGACGATCGGGTTGAAGCCCGCAGCGGCGACGTCCTCGTTCTCGGCGAGGTAGCCGCGGGTGGAGAACAGCGGGTTCGGGTCGCGGCCCTCGCGCCAGCCGACGAGCAGGAAGTGCTCGAGCGGGTCCACGCCGGCCGGCAGGCCGGGCACCTGGCGGCGGTAGTAGGCGGCGTCGAAGGCGGGGGCGACGAGGAGGTAGTGGCGCGGCAGCACCCGGCCGAGCAGCCAGCGGCGGAGCCGGCGTGCGAGCGGGCCGGCGAACCTCGGCGTGGTGGTGTCGGCGTCGGCCATCGCGGCCTCCCGCAGCCCGGCGTTCCGGCGGTCGGCCGCATGAGTAGAGAGAGCCCCGGCGAGAGGCAAGGGCCGCCGCGGGTGTCATTTCCGGCCGCATCGGCTATAAGGTCGGCATGACCGTTCCTCCCTTCGTCGAACGGCCGGCCGTCTTCCTCGACTTCGACGGCACGCTCGTCGACATTGCGCCCGAGCCCGACGCGATCATCGTCGCGCCCGAGCTTGTCCCCCTGCTGGGCCGCCTCGCGGGCGGCCTCGAAGGTGCGCTGGCGCTGATTTCCGGACGCCCGGTCGGCGATCTCGACCGCTTTCTCGCGCCGTTCGCACCGACGGCCTTCGGGCTGCACGGCCTGGAGCGGCGCCCCGTGCCCGGCGGGCCGATCGAGCGGGCGCCGCGCTCTCCCGCCCTCGACCGCCTGCGCACCCGCCTCCTCGTCTCGCGCCTTCTGACGGACGGCGTGACGATGGAGGACAAGGGCTCGACGATCGCCGTCCACTATCGCGCGGCCCCGGAGCGCGGCCTCGTGCTGGCGCACCAGCTCAAGCGCATGGTGGCGGAACTTTCCGACCTCCACCTCGTTGAAGGCAAGATGGTGATCGAGGCGAAGCCGCGGATCGGCGACAAGGGGACGGCGGTCGCCGATCTCCTGTCGCTCGCGCCGTTCGCGGGCAGGAGGCCGGTCTTTCTCGGCGACGACGTCACCGACGAGGATGCGTTCCGCGCCGTCCTCGCCGGCGGGGGCGTCGCCGTGAAGGTCGGCCAGGGCGAGTCGCTGGCACCCTATCGGCTGCCCGACGTCGCTGCCGTCCACGCCTGGCTCGGCGGGCTCGCCGCCAGCCTCGGCACCGCAGAGGACGACGGGCAGGGGCTTCAGGGTGCAGGCAGGTGACGACGGACTTTCATCGCTCGGCTTGATCGGCAATTGCCAAGCCGCGGCGCTGGTCGACAGGACCGGCCGCATCGTCTGGTGGTGCCTGCCGCGGATCGACGGCGAGCCGGTGTTCCACGCGCTGCTCGGCGCACCGACCGGCGATTCGGCCGACGGCGCGTTCTCGATCGAGCTCGACGGACTCGCGCGCTCCGAGCACGCCTATGTCGAGAACACCGCCATCCTGCGCACCATCCTCACCGCCGAGGACGGCGCGGCGATCGAGATCGAGGACTTCGCGCCGCGCTTCGAGAGCGGCGGCCGGCTGTTCCGGCCGACGATGCTGGTGCGACGGGTCCGGCCGATCGGCGGGCGGCCGCGCATCCGCGTCCGCGTGCGCCCGCGCTTCGGCTGGGGCGCCGAGGCGGCGGCGATCACCACCGGCTCCAACCATCTGCGCTACTCCGGCGACGGCCTCACGCTGCGCCTGCACACCGACGCGCCGGTCGGCTACATCCGCGACGAGACGACGTTCCTGATCGACGGGCCGCTCTCCTTCCTGCTCGGGCCCGACGAGCGGCTGACCGACCGGCCGTTCTCGGTGGCGCGCGCCTTCTCCGAGGACACCGAGCGCTACTGGCGGCACTGGACGCGCCGCCTCGGCGTGCCGTTCGAGTGGCAGGAGGCGGTGATCCGCGCCGCGGTGACCCTGAAGCTCTGCACCGTGGAGGAGACCGGCGCGATCGTCGCCGCCGTCACCACCTCGGTGCCGGAGTCCGCCAACTCCGGCCGCACCTGGGACTACCGCTACTGCTGGCTGCGCGACGCGTTCTTCGTCATCCGCGCGCTCAACGCCCTCTCCGCCGTCGAGACGATGGAGGTCTACCTCCGCTACATCAACGAGATCGTCTCCCGCACCGCCGGCGGCCACGTCCAGCCGGTCTGGGGCATCGGCCTCGAATCCGACCTCGTCGAGCGGACGGTAGACCTGCCCGGCTACCGGGGCATGGGGCCGGTCAGGGTCGGCAATCAGGCCTACGAGCACCACCAGCACGACGTCTACGGCAACATCGTCCTCGGCGCCGCGCAGGCCTTTTTCGACAAGCGCCTCGCCCGCCCGTTCGGCATCGACGACTTCCGCCGCCTCGAGGCGATCGGCGAGCGCGCCTACGCCGTCTTCGACCAGCCGGACGCCGGCATGTGGGAGCTCCGGACGCGCTCGCGCGTCCACACCTCCTCCTCGATGATGTGCTGGGCCGCCCTCGACCGGCTCGCCCGCATCGCCCGCCACCTGCGCCTCGACGGCACCTCGTGGCAGACCCGCGCCGACCAGGTGAAGGCCGAGATCCTTGACAGGGCCTGGAACCCGTCGATCAACGCCTTCGGCGAGAGCTTCGGCGGCCGCGACCTCGACGCCGGCCTGCTCCTGATGCCGGAGATCGGCTTCCTGCCGGCCGACGATCCCCGTTTCGTCTCGACCGTCGACCGCATCGGCCGCGAGCTGAAACGCGGCAACCACATGTTCCGCTACGCCGCCGCCGACGACTTCGGGCGCCCGGAGGTCTCCTTCACGGTCTGCACCTTCTGGTACGTCGACGCGCTCGCCCGCATGGGGCGCCGCGAGGAGGCGCGCGAGATCTACGAATCGATCCTCGCCATCCGCAATCCGCTCGGCCTCCTGTCGGAGGACGTCGATCCGTCGACCGGCGAGCTGTGGGGGAATTTTCCGCAGACCTACTCGATGGTCGGCATCATCAACGGCGCGGTGCGCCTGTCCGAGAGCTGGGAGAAGGTCGTTTGACGGGTGGTCGCCTGATCGTCGTTTCCAACCGGGTCGGGCCGATGCGCGACAGCGGCCGCGCCGGCGGCCTCGCCGTCGGGCTCGTCGACGCGCTGCGCGAGCGCGGCGGGCTGTGGTTCGGCTGGTCGGGCGAGGTCAGCGACGACGGCACCTTCGGCACGATCAAGATCGAGCAGAGCAAGTCGGTGCGCCTGGCCACCGTCGACCTGTCGCCGTCCGACTACGCGGATTTCTACGCCGGCTATGCGAACCGCACGCTCTGGCCGCTTCTGCACTACCGGCTCGACCTCGCCGAGTTCGACCGTCGCACCGAGGAAGGCTACCGGCGCGTCAACGAGCGCTTCGCGCAGCGCCTGCGGCCGATGATCGACCCGAAGGACATCGTCTGGGTGCACGACTACCACTTCCTCCGCCTGGGCGAGGAGCTGCGCAAGCTCGGCGTGGAGAACCCGATCGGCTTCTTCCTCCACATCCCGTTCCCCGGGCCGGAGATCCTCGCCGCGCTGCCGCACCACGAAAAGCTCCTGCGCGCGATGGTCGACTTCGACGTCATCGGCTTCCAGGGCGTGCGTGACCGCGACGCGTTCCTGCGAGCGCTCGCCGAGGAGACGACGGTGCGCGACCTCGGCGACGACCGCTACGAGGCGTTCGGGCGCGAGATCGTGGTGCGCGCGTTCCCGATCGGCATCGACGCCGAGGCGTTCGCGAGCTTCGCCGTCTCGCCCGAGGGCAAGACGCACAAGCGGCGCGTCGAGAAGGCGATCGTCGGGCGGCTGCAGATCATCGGCGTCGACCGCATCGACTATTCGAAGGGCCTCATCGAGCGCTTCCGTGCCTTCGAGCGGCTGCTGGAGGACTATCCCGAGCACCGCGGCCAGGTGAGCTTCATCCAGGTCGCGCCGCCCTCGCGCGGCGAGCTCGACGCCTATGTCGACATGCGCCGCACGCTCGAGCGGCTCGCGGGCCACGTCAACGGCCGCTTCGCCGACATCGACTGGACGCCCATCCGCTTCCTCACCCGCTCGTTTCCGCGCCGCGCCCTCGCCGGCCTCTACCGCTCGAGCAAGATCGGCCTCGTGACGCCGCTGCGCGACGGCATGAACCTCGTCGCCAAGGAATTCGTCGCCGCCCAGGACCCCGCCGATCCGGGCGTCCTCGTGCTGTCGCGCTTCGCCGGTGCGGCCGAGGAGATGAAGGAGGCGCTGATCGTCAATCCCTACTCCGCCGAGGGCCTCGCCGAGGCGCTGCACACCGCCATCCGGATGCCCCTCGACGAGCGGCAGGACCGCTGGCGGCGGATGTTCGAGCGCCTCAAGGCGAACGACGCGCACGCCTGGGCGGAGAGTTTCCTGACGCTCCTTGGCGCCGGGGCGCGGGACGGCGGTGGCGGCAAGGTCACGCGGCTGCCCCAGCGCGGCGAAGGACGCGCTACCGCGCAGCGACCAGATCGAGCAGCGCCTCGCGACCGAGGGTGAAGCCGGAGGCGATCCAGCGCGCCTCGGCCTCGGCGAGCAGCCGGCCGATCTCGGGGCCGGGCGTGACGCCGCGGGCCAGGAGATCGCGGCCGGCGACCGGCAGCGGCGGCGGCGGATCGTCGGCCTCGGCGAGGCGACGTGCCCACGTTTCGTCGTCGGCCGGCGCCTCGGCGTCCGCCCAGACGGCCGTCATTGCATCGCGATAGGCCTCGGGCCCCACCCGCCACAGCACCGTCCGGTCGGCGCGCCCGCTCGTGGCCGCCAGCATGTCGCCGGCCGCCACGGCGGCGAGCATCCGGCGCCGCTCGGCGTTCGACAGGCGCAGCCGGTCGGCGACGCGCTCGACGTCCTCTGCGAGCCAGGCGGCGAGCGCCGAGAGGGCCGGGGCAGGCGCATCGGCACGACCCTGCGCCGCGAGAAGGGCCGCCCGCCGCTGAAAGCGGCGCAGGCGCACGACGCCGGCGAGGACGATCTCCAGGATGCCGGTCTCGGCCATCGTCTCGACCGTCGCGGCGGCGCCGGGGGCGGTGACGAGCTTGCGCATCTCCTGGCCGATCCTTTCCGCCGACAGCCGACGGAGGCCGTCGCGGCCACGCAGGGCCGCGGCGAGACCGGCCGCGTCCGGCGGCCCGGAGCCGTAGCGGGCGTGGAAGCGGAAGAAGCGGAGGATGCGGAGGTAGTCCTCGCGGATGCGCGCGTCGGCGTCGCCGATGAAGCGCACCCGGCGGGCGAGGCAGTCGGCGTAGCCGCCGGCGGGGTCGTGCAGGACACCGTCGGCCGACACCGACAGGGCGTTGAGGGTGAAGTCGCGCCGGAGCGCGTCGGCTCGCCAGTCGCGGCCGAAGACGACGGTCGCCCGCCGGCCGTCGGTCGCGATGTCGCTGCGGAGCGTCGTCACCTCGATCGCATCCCCGTGGGCGATCACCGTGACGGTGCCGTGCTCGATGCCGGTCGGCACCACCTTGAAGCCGGCGGCGGCGGCCCGTGCCGCCACCACGTCCGGTGTCGCGGTCGTCGCGATGTCGATGTCGGCGACGGGGAGGCCGAGCAGCGCGTCACGCACGGCACCGCCGACGACCCGCGCCTCCTCGTCGCCGGGCCCGGCGATTGCCCTCATGACGGACTGCGGGCCCGAGGCGGCGAGCCACGTCGCACCGGAAATGGCCGGCGGCCCTGCCGGAGACGATCCGCCGATCATTCGATCCGCCCCGGCACCAGAACCCCGTCGCGGAACTCCGCCGGCCGGTAGGTGCCGACCTTCTCGTCGCTGAAGGCCCCGAGAACGAGGAAGCCGGCGGCCATCATCACAAGGCCGGCGAGCGCGAGGGCCGTGAGCCGCGCGACCCCGGCCGGACCGGCGTCGCGGCCGACGCGCCGGACGAGCCAGACCCAGAGCGCATAGAGCGCGAAGGGAACGGCGAAGAGGGCGAACTCGGTGAGGATGAGGCGCAGCATCAGCCGTAGATCCGCTCGAAGAGGGTTCGGATGATGCCGGCCGTGATGCCCCAGATCTGCCGGTCGGCATAGGGCATCACGTAGAACTGCCGCTGCATCCCCTGCCACTCGCGGCTGCCGGTGTGATGGTTGGCGGGCGTCATCAGGAACGACAACGGCACCTCGAAGACGTCGGCGACCTCGTGCGGGTTGGCGACGAGCGTCGGCGAGGCGGCGACGATGCCGACGACCGGCACGATGCGGTAGCCGGACGTCGTGAGGTAGGGGTCGCCGTAGCCGATCAGGCGGACGAGGCGGGGATCGAGGCCGATCTCCTCCTCCGCCTCGCGCAGCGCGGCGGCGGCCGGATCGTGGTCGGTCCGGTCGATCTTGCCGCCCGGAAAGGCGATCTGCCCGGCATGGGCGGCGAGATGGTCGGTGCGCCGCGTCAGCACCACCGAGGCGCCGGGCTCGTGGTCGACGACGGCGACGAGCACGGCGGCATCGCGCGGCGCGGCAGCCGACGGCGGCGAGTTCGGGTTGAGCTGATGGTCGCCGGCGCGCGAGGGCGCCGCCAGCACGGGCTCGTCGAGGCCGATCAGCCGGTTTCGCCGCGCCAGGATGTCGGCGGCGGTGAACGGCGGCACGGCGACGACGACGCTCTCTTCTGCCATTCCGCCTCAGCCCTCCTCGGCGCGAGCGATCGGGAAGAACGCCCCGCCGCTCCACACGCCGTACCATGCCCCACCGTCGCCGGGCGCGACTTCGGCGAGGGCGGCGAGTTCCTGCGCGACCGCCCGCGTCGCCCGGGCCTCGAGCCGGCCGCGCACCAGGATATAGGGCTTCAGCCCGCCGGTGTCGGCATCGACGGCGAAGCGCAGCGGGTGCTCGGGGCCGGCGGCGACGACGTCGCCGACGTTGGTGCGAAAGGTGAGCACCCGCTCGGCGCCTGCCGCGGCGGCGTGCATCTCGACGGCGAGGAACGGGGCGTCCTCGACCACGATGCCGACCTTCTCGGCCGGGGTGACGAGAACGTGACGACCGTCGGGTTCGCGCCTCAGCACCGAGGCGAACAACCGCACCAGCGGCTCGCGGCGGATCGGCGAGCCATCGTGGAACCAGGTGCCGTCGGCGGCGATGCGGAGGTCGAGATCGGCGCAGTAGGCCGGCTCCCAGCGCTCGACGGGCGCCCGGCGGCGGGCGGCGCCGGCGCGCCCGATCAGCGCGGCGAGGGCCGCGTCGGCGGTCGTGGCATCGGCGGGCTCGTCCGTCACCGTTCGGCGGTCCTTCTCTCGGCCGGAGCGGCCCGATCGGCCGGACGCCACGATTCCGCCCCCCTTCGCCACTCGAATGGCGGTGGGCGAAGCGGCGCTGCCGATTCCCTTTTTGCCGCAACCGGCGAGCGCCGTCCATGGAACGGGACTTGCAGCGCCGATTGGAGCTTGCCGGCGGACGCTCGCCGCGCCATGTCGTCCGGAGAGGCCGGACGGAACGGGACATGGCGCGCGACCCCGGCCGGCCGACGATCGGGTGACGCAGGCGATCCGACGGACGCCGGACCCGCACGAGAAGAGGTGAGCGATGAGCGCGTTGACCCGGCATCCGGACGTGGACACGGCGGCGATCGTCGCCGAGGCGGAGGCCGCCGTCGGCCGCATCGCCGAGGCGCGGGCCGAGATCGGGCGGGTGATCTTCGGCCAGGAGAGCGTCGTCGAGCGCACCCTCGTCACCCTCCTCGCCGGCGGCCACGGCCTCCTGGTCGGCGTGCCGGGCCTCGCCAAGACGAAGCTCGTCGCCGCCCTCGGCACGGTGCTCGGCCTCGAGGCCGGGCGCGTCCAGTTCACCCCCGACCTGATGCCGAGCGACATCCTCGGCGCCGAGGTGCTCGACCAGGCGCCGGACGGCGCCCGCAGCTTCCGCTTCATCCGTGGCCCGATCTTCGCCCAGCTGCTGATGGCCGACGAGATCAACCGTGCGAGCCCGCGCACGCAATCGGCGCTCCTGCAGGCGATGCAGGAAGGGCACATCACCGTCGCCGGCGTCGGCCACGCCTTGCCGAAGCCCTTTCACGTCCTCGCCACCCAGAACCCGCTCGAGCAGGAGGGCACCTACCCGCTGCCCGAAGCCCAGCTCGACCGCTTCCTCCTTCAGATCGACGTGCACTATCCGGAGCGCGGCGCCGAGCGGCGCATCCTGATCGAGACCACCGGCGCCGAGGAGGCAGAGCCACGCGCCGTCTTCCAGCCCGGCGAGCTCGTGGCGTTCCAGAACCTCGTCCGCCGCCTGCCGGTCGGCGAATCGGTCGTCGAGGCGATTCTCGACCTCGTCCGCGCGGCGCGCCCCGAGCCGGGCGGCGCCTCGCCCGACGTCGTCGCCTGGGGCCCCGGTCCGCGTGCCAGCCAAGCCTTGATGCTCACCGTGCGCGCCCGCGCGCTGATCGACGGCCGCCTCGCCCCATCGGTCGACGACCTGGTGGCGCTCGCCGAGCCGGTGCTGCAGCATCGCATGGCGCTCACCTTCGCCGCGCGCGCCGAGGGCCGCACGGTCCGCAGCGTGGTCGACGACCTCGTCGCCCGGCTGAGGTAGACTGGGGCTTTCCGGAGCAGCGATGGCCGACCGCGCCGCCTCATCTGACCGCCGCCCCACCGCTGCCGCCGGCGGCCTCGTCGAGGCGAAGTCGCTCGCGGCCGGCCTGCCGGACCTTCTGGTCGAGGCGCGCCGGGCGGCCGCCAACGTCATCGCCGGCTGGCACGGCCGCCGCCGCGCCGGCCCGGGCGAGACCTTCTGGCAGTTCCGCCCGTTCGCCGACGGCGAGCCGGCGATCCGCATCGACTGGCGCCGGTCCGCCCGCGACGACCACCTCTACGTCCGCGAGCGCGAGTGGGAGGCGGCGCACACCCTGTGGCTCACCGCCGACCTGTCGGCCTCGATGGCGTTTCGCTCGCAGCTCGGCCAGGCGGCGAAGCGTGATCGCGCGATCGTGCTCTTGCTCGCCCTCGCCGAGATCGCCGCGCGCGGCGGCGAGCGCGTCGGCATGCTCGGCGTCGCCGCGCCGATCGCCAGCCGGCAGGCGGCCGAGCGGCTCGCGACCGCCCTCGCCCACGCGGTCGGCGACGGCGTGGTGCCCGCCGCCTTTCCCGAGACGACGCGGGTCGGCCGCTTCTGCGACGTGGTGGCGATCGGCGACCTGCTCGACCCGATCGCCGAGAGCACCGCCTGGATCCGGCAGCTCGCCGGCCGCGGCGTGCGCGGCCACCTCGTCCAGGTGCTCGACCCGGTCGAGGAGACGTTTCCGTTCGGCGGCCGCACCGAGTTCCAGGATCCCGAGAGCGGCGTGCGCATCGTCGCCGGCCGGGCGGAGCGCTGGGCCGAGGCCTACCGGCTGCGGTTCCTCGCCCACCGTGAGGCGCTGCGCGACGTGGCGCGCCGGGTCGGCTGGTCGTTCCAGGTCCACCACACCGACCGGCCGGCCTCCGAGGCCTTGATCGGGCTGCGCGCCGTGCTCACCGGCGCCGGCGGACCGGGCGGGGTGGCCGCATGAACAGGGGCGCCCTCCGATGAGCGGCTTCCTGCCCCTCGGCTTCATGGCACCGGCGGTGCTCGCCGCCCTGGTGCTGCTGCCGGTGATCTGGTGGCTCCTGCGGCTCACGCCGCCGCGGCCGCGGCGCGTCGCCTTCCCGCCGACCCGCATCCTCGCCGAGGTGGTGCAGCGCGAGGAAACGCCGGCGAAGAGCCCGTGGTGGCTGACGGCGCTCCGCCTCCTCCTCGCCGCCGCGGTCATCATCGCCCTCGCCGGCCCGGTCTGGCGGCCGCAGACCGAGGCGCCGGTCGGCGCCGGACCGCTCGTCCTCGTCGTCGACAACGGCTGGGCGGCCGCGCGCGACTGGCCGCTGCGCCTCGCCGCCGCCGAGCAGGCCCTCGACGGGGCCATCCGCGACGGCCGCGCCGTCGTCCTCGCCATGACCGCCGACGGGCCGGCGCAGCCGCTCGCGGCCGACGCGCCGGAGGCGGCGAAGGCTCGCCTCGCGGCGATCGAGCCGCGCCCGTGGCCGACCGACCGCGCCGCGCTCGCCGCGCCCCTCGCCGAGGCGTTCGGCGCGGCGCGCGCCGCCGCCGTGGTGTGGATCGCCGACGGCATCGCCGGCACCGACGACGGCTTCCCCGAGCGGCTCGCGGCGCTGACCGACGGCCCGATCACCCTCTACGAGGGCGGCGCGCCCGGTCCCGTCGGGCTCGCCGGCCTCGACAACGGTGCCGAGGCGCTCGAAGCACGCGCCGTCCGCCCGACCGCAGACGACGCCGCGCCGGCGCGGGCGACCGTGCGCGCCCTCGACCGCAAGGGCTTCCTGCTCGGCGAGGCGGCGGCCGACTTCGCCGCCGGCGCGCACACGGCCGCTGCCCGCTTCGAGCTGCCCGCCGGCCTGCGCAACGACATCGCCCGCCTGGAGATCGGCGGCGAGGAAACCGCCGGGGCGGTCCGCCTCGTCGACGACCGCTGGCGCCGCCGCACCGTCGGGCTGCTCTCCGGCGCCACCGCCGACCAGGCGCAGCCGCTTCTCTCGCCGCTCCACTACCTCGCCGAGGCACTCGCTCCGTTCGCCGACGTGCGCGAGCCGCGCGCTGCCGACCTCGCCGACGCCGTCCAGGATCTCGTCGGCGAGGGCGTCTCGGTGATCGCGCTCGCCGATGTCGGCAACCTCGTCGATACGGCGCGCACGGACCTCGAGAGCTGGGTGGAGAAGGGCGGCGTCCTCGTCCGCTTCGCCGGGCCGCGGCTCGCCGCCGGAGGCGACGATCTCGTGCCGGTGCGGCTCCGCACGGGTGGCCGCATTCTCGGCGGCACACTGTCGTGGGAGGAGCCGCAGCCGCTCGCCGCCTATTCCGCCGACGGGCCGTTCGCCGGGCTCGCGGTGCCGCCGGACGTCACCGTCAGCCGGCAGGTGCTCGCCGAGCCCGACGCCGACCTCGCCCGCCGCACCTGGGCGAGCCTCGCCGACGGCACGCCGCTCGTCACCGCCATGCCGCGCGGCGACGGCTGGATCGTGCTCTTCCACGTCACGGCCGACACCGCCTGGTCGAACCTGCCGCTCTCGGGTGGCTTCGTCGAGATGCTGCGCCGGATCGTGGCGATGTCGAGCGCGGCCGGGCCGGGGTCCGGCGCCGAGGCGGTGCCGCTGAAGCCGCTCAGCGTCCTCGACGGCTACGGCCGCCTCGTCTCCCCGGGTCCGGAGGTCGAGCCGCTGGCCCCCGGCGCGGCGGTCGAGGGCGCCGTCGGTCCGACCCGGCCGCCCGGCCTCTACGGCGCCGACGACGCCTTCCGCGCCGTCAACCTCCTGCCTGCCGATGCGGTGCTCGCCCCGCTCGCGGTCGGCCCGATCGCCGAGCGGGCGACGCGCGTGCCGCTCGCGGTGGAGGGGCCGACCGACCTCAAGCCCTGGGTGCTGGCGACCGCCATGATCCTGTTCCTCGTCGATGCGATCGCCGTGCTCCTGCTCGCCGGCGCGCTGCGCTGGCGCCGCCCGGCCGCCGCGGCCGCGCTCGCCGCGCTGCTCGCGATTTCCGTCGTCGCGCCCGATCCGGCCGCAGCCGAGGAGCAGGGCGACGCCTTCGCCCTCGACGCGACGCTCGCGACCCGCCTCGCCTACGTGATCACCGGCGATGCCCAGGTGGACGAGGCGAGCCGACTCGGGCTCGCCGGGCTGTCGCGCTTCCTCGGTGAGCGCACCGCCCTCGAGCCGGCCGAGCCGATGGGGGTCGACCCCTCGCGCGACGAGCTCGCCTTCTTCCCGCTGCTCTACTGGCCGATCACCCCCGGCCAGGCGAAGCCCTCGGCCGAGGGCATGGCGCGCATCGACGCCTACATGCGCAATGGCGGCACCATCCTGTTCGACACCCGCGACCAGGTGTCGGCCCCCGGCCGGAGCTCGGTGGGGCCGGCGACGCTGACGCTGCGCGAGATGCTCGACGGGCTCGACGTGCCGCCGCTCGAGCCGGTGCCGGCCGATCACGTGCTGACCAAGGCCTTCTACCTGCTCGACGAGTTCCCGGGCCGCTGGGCCGGCGGCCCGCTGTGGGTCGAGACGCTGCCGACCGGCGCCGCCGATCCCGAGCGGCCGGTGCGCTCCGGCGACGGGGTGTCGCCGATCCTCATCACCTCGAACGACCTCGCCGGGGCCTGGGCGGTGAGCGAGGGCGGCGACTGGCTCTACCCGACGGTGCCGGCCGACCCGTTCCAGCGTGAGTACGCGATCCGCGCCGGCATCAACATCGTGATGTACACGCTCACCGGCAACTACAAGGCCGACCAGGTGCACGTGCCCGCCCTGCTCGAGCGGCTCGGGCAGTAGGGGCCGCGATGACCTGGTCGTTCGCCTTCGATCCGCTGGTTCCGCTCTGGCTCGTCGCGGTCTTCGCCGCCCTCGCGGCGGTGCTCGCGCTCGGCGGGCTGGTGCGCCGCGTCCGCGGCGCCTGGATCCGCCTCGCGGCGGCGACGGCCCTCGTGCTCGCGCTCCTCAACCCCTCGCTCGTCGAGGAGGAGCGCGCGCGCCTGACGAGCGTCGCGGCGGTCGTCGTCGACCGCAGCCAGAGCCAAGCGATCGGCACCCGCGCCGCCGAGACCGAGGCGGCCCGGGAGGGCATCGTCGCCGCGTTGAAGGCGATCGACGGCGTCGAGGTGCGCGAGATCACCGCCGGCAGCGACGGCGGCGACGGCACGCGGCTGTTCGAGGCCCTCGCCAACGGCCTCGCCGACGTGCCGCCCGACCGCGTCGCCGGCGCCGTCCTGATCACCGACGGCCAAGTGCACGACGCCCCGGCGAACGCCGACGGCCTCGGCTTTGCCGCACCCGTGCACACCCTGCTGACGGGCCGCGACGACGAGAGCGACCGCCGCTTGATCGTCGAGCGGGCGCCGCGGTTCGGCCTCGTCGACACCGAGCAGACCGTGCGCCTGCGCGTCGCCGACGCCGGCCCGGCCGGCCGGCCGGGAGATCGCGTCGGCCTCACCGTCCGCCGCGACGGCACCGTCGTCGACGAGACGGTGGTGCCGGTCGGCGCCTCGGTCGACCTGCCGATCGAGATCGCGCACGGTGGACCCAACATTTTCGAGTTCGAGGTGGCGCCGCTCGACGGCGAGCTCACCGCCGCCAACAACACCGGCGTCGTCATCGTCGACGGCGTGCGCGAGAACCTGCGCGTGCTCCTGATTTCCGGCGAGCCGCATTCGGGCGAGCGGACCTGGCGCAACCTGCTGAAGTCGGACGCCTCGGTCGACCTCGTCCACTTCACCATCCTGCGCCCGCCCGAGAAGCAGGACGGCACGCCGATCAACCAGCTCTCGCTGATCGCCTTCCCGACGCGCGAGCTGTTCGCCGAGAAGATCGACGAGTTCGACCTCATCATCTTCGATCGCTACCAGCGCCGGGGCATCCTGCCGCTCGTCTACTTCGACAACATCGCCCGCTATGTGCGCGACGGCGGGGCCGTGTTGGTGGCGACGGGGCCGGACATCGACGGCGGCGACAGCCTGTTCGACACGCCCCTCGGCGCCGTGCTGCCGGCCGAACCGACCGGCAACGTTCTGGAGGAGCCCTACTATCCGCAGATCAGCCAGCTCGGAACCCGCCACCCGGTGACGCGCGACCTGCCGGGCTCGGCGAGCGAGCCGCCGGACTGGAGCCGCTGGTTCCGCCTCGTCGACGCGCGCGCCGACGGCGGCCAATCGGTGATGAGCGGCCCCGAGGATCGGCCGCTGCTGGTCCTCGGCCACGAAGGCGAAGGGCGGACGGCGGTGCTCCTGTCGGACCACGCCTGGTTGTGGGCGCGCGGCTACGAGGGCGGCGGGCCGTACGTGCCGCTGCTAAGGCGCCTGGCACACTGGCTGATGAAGGAGCCGGAGCTCGAGGAGGAGGCTCTGCGCCTCTCGGTCGCCGGCGACAAGCTGGTGGTCGAGCGGCAGACCCTCGCCGAATCCGTCGGCCCGGTGACGCTCACCGACCCGACGGGGGCGACCCGCACCCTCACCCTCGAGGCGGCGGCGCCGGGGCTGTGGCGGCTCACAGTGCCCGCCGAGGCCGTCGGGCTCTACGTCGCCGAGGACGGCGAGCGGCGGGCTCTTGCGCACGTCGGGCCGACCAATCCGACCGAGCTCGCCGACGTCCGCTCCACCGGCGAGCGGCTCGCTCCGGTGGCCGAGGAGACGGGCGGCGGCGTCATCCGGATCGCCGCCGGCGACGGCGCGGTCGACCTGCCGCGGGTCGCCGCCATGCGGCGCGCCGGCCGGCTCGCCGGCGCCGACTGGATCGGCATCCGCACCACCGACGCCACCGTTCTCGAAGGGCTGGTCCGCATCCCGCTGTTCGCCGGCTTCCTCGGCCTCGCCCTGGTGCTCGGCGCCGTCTCGGCGACCTGGTGGCGGGAGGGCCGCTGATCCGTGGACCCGGCACGGGGTCGTTTCACCCGGCCGAAATGACGCTCTCGCTCAGGCGATGCGGCGGGCCGCGCCGGCCGCGACCACTCCGGGCTGCAGCGTTGCGACCAGGATGCGGCGCGGATCGACCGGGCCCGGCAGGGTGACCTGGCCGATCGGCACCGGCTCGAAGCCGAGCGGGCCATAGTAGGGCGGATCGCCGACCAGCATCACGATTCCGTGACCGTGCTCGCGCGCAGCCTCGAGAGACGTCCGCACGAGGGCGCGCCCGGCGCCCCGTCCCTCGAAGTCCGGGTGGACGGCGAGCGGGCCGAGCAGCAGGGCCGGAGCGGCGCCGATGACGATGGGCGTCAGCCGCACGGAGCCGACGAGGCGGCTGCCGGCGAGGGCCACGAACGACAGCGCCGGATCATGCGGTACGCCTTCGCGCAGCCGATAGGCGGTCTTGGCGAAGCGGCCGGGACCGAAGGCGATGTCGAGGAGCGCTTCGACGCAGTCGTTGTCGGCCGCACACTCGGCGCGGATCAAGAAGGGAAAGGACATCATCGGGATCGGGGTCCGAACAGGAGGGCGTCAGCCGCGCCGCCGTCCCCGTCTGGTCGGGATCAGCGCCGCGGACAGCGGAGCGCGCGCAGCGGCACGCTGCATCGCTCTCGTCGTCGCTCGTTGAGGCGCATCGTTCGCCCACCCATGCCAGTCGCGTCGCCGGGATTTCCCGCCCGGTCGCTTGCGAGCGCCGGCACCTAGCACGGTCGCGCGCCGGTCGCAAGCACGGGCCGCGCACGGGCCGGGGTGATAGCCGCCAGGGTTGTATGCAGAACCATCAAAAATGTGATGCACATGACCGAGAACCCGCGTAAGACGCCGGGCACCGCGCCCTATCTGGCACAACCGGTGCAACCGGACGGCGGACGAGGTCGCGACCGGGGGAGCGTGGATGCGGCTCGACGTCGGTACGCTGTTCGTGACGGGGTTCGCCGGCTGCGTCATGCTCGGCATCCTGATGCTGCTCGCATGGTGGCAGAACCGCGACGGCCCCGCGCTTGCGTGGTGGGGCGCCGCCTATCTGCTCGGCTCCGTCGGCATCCTGCTCCCGGCACTGCGCGGCAGCCTCTCGCCCTTCATCGCCATCGACCTCGGCAATGCCGCTCTTCTGGCGAGCTATGGCCTGCTGTGGATCGGCACGCGCCGCTTCGACGGCAAGAGCCTGCCCTTCGTGCAAGTCGGCGGCAGCGCCCTCCTCTGGCTCGTGCTCTGCCGGATCCCGGTCTTCTACGACAGCTCCGTCGCGCGCATCTTCGTCGTGTCGGGGCTGATCGCCACCTACAGCCTGGTGACGGCGCTCGCGCTGTGGCAGGGCCGAGCGGAGCGTCTCTCCTCGCGCGGGCCGGCGGTCGTCGTCTTCACGATCAGCGGCGCGGCGTTCCTGCTGCGCATCGCCTTCGCCCGACAGACGCCGTTCCCGACACCGCTGGAGCACTCGAGCCTCGGCTTCAGCGTGCTCGCCCTCGTTTCGATCCTCTGCGCCATCGCCAGCGCGTTCATCCTGATGTCCCTCACCAAGGAGCGCGCGGAGGTCGCGCAGCGACGCGCCGCCACCGTCGATCCGCTCACCGGCATCTTCAACCGCCGCGCCTTCTTCGAGCGGGCCGAGCGGATCGTCCACCGCGCCACGATGGACGGCTCGGCGGTGGCGGTGCTGGTGTTCGACCTCGATCACTTCAAGCAGGTGAACGACCGCTACGGCCACCCGACCGGCGACCGCATGCTCGTCGAGTTCTCGCAGCTCGCGATGTCGCGGTTGCGCGGCAACGACCTGTTCGGGCGCATCGGCGGCGAGGAGTTCGCCGCTATCCTGCCGGGCGCGTCGCGCGCCTCGGCCGTCGCCGCCGCCGAGCGCATCCGCAAGGGCTTTTCGGCGATGATCGTCGAGCACGGCGACCGCCAGGTCTCGACCACCGTCAGCGTCGGCGTCAGCACCCTCGGCGCCGGGGCGCCCGATCTCGACCGCCTGATCGCCAGCGCCGACCGGGCGCTCTATCAGGCGAAGCGGGCCGGCCGCGACACCGTGCAGGTGGACGCCGCGGCCGCCTGAGGCGCGGCGCTCAGAACCCCGCCATCTCGCCGCGAACCCGATCGAGAAAGCGCGTCCGCGTTTCGGGCGTCGAGCGGTTCATGTCGTAGTGCGCGAGATAGCGCACCGGCGCTCCGGGCTTCACCGTCACGCGCAGCATCCGCGTCACCAGCTTGCGCGGCGGATCGCCGACCAGGAACGCCCTGAGGCGGCTGCCGCCGTAGGTCACGACCGCCGTCAGCTTGCGGATGTTGCGCAGGCAGGGCCGTGCGCGTCCGTCGCGCATCTCGAAGGAGACGCCGGGCAGGAACACCCGGTCGACGAAGCCCTTGAGGATCGCCGGCTGACCGAAGTTCCAGATCGGATGCACGAGGACGAGAGCCTCGGCGGCGAGCAGGCGGTCGGCGTAAGTCTGGACGTTGCGGCGGTTCGCCGGGATGGCGTGGTAGTCGAGCCGCTCCTCGCGGCTCATCACCGGCGAGAAGCCCTCGGCGTAGAGGTCGCAGTCGTCGACCGTGTGGCCCGCCGCCTCCAGGCTCTCGATCACCGCACGGTGCAGCGCCGCGACGTAGCTCGTCTCGACGGGGTGGGCGAAGAGGACGAAGACGCGCATCTAGCCTTCCTCGCCGAGGCCGGAGAAGAGGAACACCTTGTCGCTCGCGAAGTCGAAGGCGGGATCCTCCCAGGCGATCATCTTGCCGGGATTGAGCAGACCCTTCGGGTCGGCCTCGCGCTTGAAGGCGAGTTGGGTGGGGTCGGAGCGCTTCATGCCGCCCTCCTCGAGGGTGTAGCGGTGCGGGTTGAAGATCGGGCAGCCGCCCTCCTCGTGCATCCGGATGATCTCGTCGAGGCGCCGCTCGGTGGTGTAGCGCACCACCGGCAGGCCGAAGCAGCCGAGCGCCCCGTCGAAGCGCACGAACTCGAGATGCCCGGGCACCTCGTCGCCGAACAGCGCCGTCATCGCGGCGATGCGCTCCATTCGTCCGGGCGCCGGATACAGCACCTGGAGGTAGGTGATCGAGGGGTCGACCCTGAGGCCGCGCAGCGTCGTATGGTTCCAGGAGAGCTCCGTCACCGGCGGCAGCGACTTCAGCGTCTCCGGATCGGCCGCATCGGAACGGAACACCACCTCCGCGCCGCGCCAGCGGCGCAGGAACGCCTCGAGCGCCGACACCGCGAACGGCGCCACGGTGATCAGCGCCACCGACTGGTCGCGCCTGAGATAGGGCTGGTGGCGGAGGAAGTAGTCGTAGGGCAGCGGCGCCGCGACGGTGGCGAGCTGCTTGAGCAGAATGCCGTCCTGCTGCCCCAGCGCCTCGCAGAAGCGGGCGGCGACGAGGAAGTCATCGAAGCCGACGATGACGTCGACCCAGTCGTGGGCCGGCGCGAGCGGCATCGTCACGGCGGTGATGACGCCGTTGGTGCCGTAGGCGTGCATGACCTTGCCGAGGTCGTCGCCGGAGATCTCGAGGACGCGCGGCGCGGACTCCATCGTCACCACGCGCAGGCCCAGCACGTTGCCGAGGTCGCGCAGCCCGCCCCAGTGGATCGAGCCGACGCCGCCGGAACCGCCGGCGACGAAGCCGCCGATCGTCGCCGTGCGGTAGGTCGAGGGGTGGAGGCGCAGCTCCTGCCCGGCGTGGGCGCGCGTCTCCTCGTCGATCGCCGCGAGCACGGCGCCGGCCTCGGCCGTCACCGTGCCGGGGCCGATGGCCGTCACCCGCGTCATCTCGGCGAGGTTGAGGACGATCCCGCCGGCGAGCGGCATCGCCTGGCCGTAGTTGCCGGTGCCGGCGCCGCGCGGCGTCACCGGCACGTCGTGCGCATAGGCGGCGGCGAGCACGCGGATCACCTCCGCCTCGTCGCGCGGGGTGACGACCAGGTCGCCGGTCACCTGCTCGAGCCGGCGCTTCAGCACCGGCGAGTACCAGTAGAAGTCGCGGCTCTTCTGGCGCACGAGATGGGGGTTGTCCTCGATCCGCAGCCCCGCGAGATCGGCCTTGAGCGCGGCGAGGTCGGGCACGGTCATTCTCCCATCAGGTCGTCGAGGTCACGGTAGTCAGGCAGCCGCCGGTCGATCGGCCGGCCGGCGCGCAGCACCACGCGGTCGGCCTGCGATCGCGCGTGGAGTTCGGTCCAGGTGCGGGCGCGGAACAGGATGAGGTCGGCCGGCAGCCCGGCGGCGATGCGCCCGCGCTCCGGCCGGCCGAGGATCGCTCCCGGGGCCGCCGCAATCGCCCGCGGCCAGGCGCCGACCGGGTGGTCGAAGTGGAAGATCCGCGTCGCCTCCCGGAAGACCTCGATCATGTCGAGGTCGCCGTAGGCGTAGAACGGGTCGCGGGTGTTGTCGCTCGCTACCGCGACCGCGATGCCGCGCGCCGCCATCTCGTGCAGGAGCGTGACGCCGCGCCGCCGCGGCGTGCGGCCACCGCCGCCGCGATCCTGCAGATAGAGGTTGCACATCGGCAGCGACACGATGGCGATGCCGGCGCGGGCGACGCGGTCCAGCGTCGCGAGCGCCTCGGCCTCCTCCTGCACCGACAGCGAGCAGCAGTGGCCGCAGACGATGCGGCCCGGGAAGCCGAGCTCGATCGCCGTGTCGGCGACCGTCCGCAGCGTCGCGACGCCGGGGTCGAGCGTCTCGTCGACATGGAGGTCGAGGTCGAGGCCTCGCTCGGCGGCGACCCGCAGGGCGCGGCGGATGCCGCTGGCGCCCTCCGCGCCCGGCATGGTGACGCCGCCGAAGACGCCGCCGTGCGCGGCGACCACGTCGCCGATGTCGGCGAGGGCGGCGTCGTCGTTGCGGGCGTCGAGCGTCATGATCGCCGCCGCCTGCAGCTCGACGCGTCCGGCCCAGGCGGCACGCACCTCGGCGAACACCGGCCATGAGATGCGGTGCTGCGGCGGGATCGAATCGAGATGGGTCCTGAGCAGGGCGGTGCCGTGGGCGTAGGCGCACGCGAGCGAGAACTCCATGCGCCGACGCACGTCCTCCGCCGTCCAGCGCGCCTCGCGGTCCTCCTTGGCGGCGAGGAGCGCGCCCGCGAACGTGCCGTCGGGGTTCGGCCGGCGCGGCCAGATGTGGCCCTTGTCGATGTGCGTGTGCATGTCGACGAGACAGGGAAGCACCAGCCCGTCGTCGAGGTCGAGCGTCGCCCCCTCCGCCGCGGTCGCGCCGGCGGCGGAGATGCGTTCGACGCGGCCGTCGGCGATGTCGATGTCGACGCGGGCCAGCCCGTCGGCGTCGCCGGCCGGCGCGTCCTCGGCGAGCGCCACCGGCACGGTTGCGCGGGCGATGCGAAGGCGCTGGCCGGTCGGCACGGAGGTGAAATCGGGAATCATCGGAGGCCGATCAGCGCCCGCGGTCGACGGCACTGTCGTGCCAGCGGCGGAGCAGGAGGTGGGACAGGAGGCTCGTCAGGAAGAAGATCACGACGCCGGTCAGCGACAACAGGATGAGCGCCGCGAAGAGACGCGGGATGTTCAGGCGATACTGCGATTCGAGGATGCGGAAGGCGAGGCCGGACCCGGCCCCGGCCGAGCCGGCCGCGAACTCGGCGACGACGGCGGCGATGAGCGCGAGGCCGCCGGCGATCTTCAGGCCGGCGAGGAAATAGGGCAGCGCCGCGGGGATCTTCAGCAGCACGAGCGTGCGCCAGCGCGAGGCGCCGTAGAGCTCGAACAGGTCGAGCAGGTTGTGGTCGACGCTGCGCAGGCCCTGGGCGGTGTTCGACAGTACGGGGAAAAACGCGACGATCCACGCGCAGAGGAGGAGCGCGAACTCCGTCGAGGGGGCGTAGATGAGGATCAGGGGCGCGATGGCGACGACCGGCGTCACCTGCAGGATCACGGCATAGGGGTAGAGGGCGAGCTCGATCCACCGCGATTGCGCCATCAGGACGGCGATCGCGACGCCGCCGGCGACCGCCAGGAACAGCGCCGAGAAGGTGGTCCACAGCGTGTTGAGGAGCGAGCGCGACAGGATCGGCCAGTCGGCCACCATCGCCTGGGCCACCCTGGGCGGGCTCGGCAGGATATAAGGCGGCACGTCGGCGACGACGACGTAGATCCACCAGGCGGCGACCACGAGGGCGAGCATCGCGGCCGGCACGAGCACACCGAGCCAGCGGTCACGCGTGCGGGCGGCATCGCGCGCCTCGTCGCCGGCCTCGCGGCCGTGCCGCCGGGCCGCCGTCGCGCCGCGCCCTGCCGCCACGGAGCTCATCGCCGGCCACCCGCGGCGCCCGCCGCCGCGATGGCGTCCTGCAGGGCCGCCGAGGTCTCGTGGCAGACGTCGGTGTAGAGCGTCCCGGCGCGAAACCCCTCGCCGCGGGGCACCGGTGCCGGCACCTCAATTTCGCGCAGGACGCGCCCCGGCCGCGCCGCCATCACCGCGATGCGCGTCGACAGGTAGGCCGATTCGTAGACGGAGTGGGTGACGAAGACGACGGTCGTGCCGAGCCGCGCCTTGATAGCGAGAAGGTCATCGTTGAGCTTCTGGCGGGTGATCTCGTCGAGGGCGGCGAACGGCTCGTCCATCAGGAGCAGCGGCGGCCGGGTGACGAGCGCGCGGGCGATCGAGACGCGCATCTTCATGCCGCCCGAGAGCTCGCGCGGGTAGGCCTCGGCGAAGCCGGAGAGCCCGACGAGCGCCAGCATCTCGTCGATCTGCGGCCGCGCCGCCGCCTTGCCGACGCCCTTCAGGCGGAGCGGCAGCCAGACGTTGGCCCGGACGGTCGCCCACGGCATCAGCGTCGGCTCCTGGAACACGAAGCCGATGGCCCGCTCCGGACGGCCCGCGGCATCGTGCGGCAGGCGCGGCCACTCGACCGCGCCGCCCGACGGCTCGGCCAGGCCGGCGACGATCCTCAGCACCGTCGACTTGCCGCAGCCGGACGGCCCGAGCAGCGACAGGAACTCGCCCTCGATGACCGAGAGGTCGACGTCGCTCAGCGCCTCGACGCCGTTCGCAAAGCGCTTGCCGACGCGCCGCAGCGAGACGAGCGGCCGCGCGCCGACGGCGGCGGGGCGATCGAAGACGAGCTCGGTCATCGCAGCGCGGGCCGGGCAGCCATCAGGACCGGACGCGGCCGGGCACCCCATCCTGGAGGTCCGCTGTCACTTCTTCAGCTCGGCGCCCACGCCCTTGCACACGAAGGCGAGGGTGTAGGACTTCTTGTAGTCGATGTCGGCCTTGACGACGTTGGCCGCGACCATCTTGTCGAAGAACGACTTCTGCCGCGCGTCGGTCATGCAGCCGATGCCCTTCGTCTCCGCCTCGCCGGAGACGACGATGCCGTACTCCTTCATCTTGGCGATCGAGAAGGCGATCTGGCCATCGGTGATCTCCGGGTTGTCCGCCTTGATCGCCGCGTTCGCGGCGGCGTTGTCGCCGTAGAGGTAGTTGTACCAGCCGATCGCCGAGGCATCGACGAAGCGCTGCACGAGGTCGGCCTTTTCGTCCACCGTCGCCTGCTGCGTCTCGATGAGCGTCGAATAGGTGTCGAAGCCGTAGTCGGCGAGGAGGAACTCCTTCGGCTTCCAGCCCGCCTGCTTCTCGATCTCGTAGGGCTCGGAGGTGATGTAGCCCTGCTGCGCCGACTGCTTGTCGGCGATGAACGGCGCCGGGTTGAAGGTGTAGGGCTTGTACTGCTCGTCGCGGAAGCCCGGGAAGGCCGACTTCATCCACTGGAAGTAGGAGGCGAAGCCGTCCTTGCCCATGAAGATGGTCGGCAGCTTGGCGAGGTCGGCGAGCGTTTCCAATCCCTGGTCGGGATGGGTCAGCAGCACCTGCGGCTCCTTCTGGAAGATCGCGCCGACGACGAGGGTCGGGATCCCCTGCTCGACCGCCGAGAACGGCTCGAGCATGTTGCCGCCCATGTAGAAGTCGATCTTGCCGGCGATCAGCAGCGCCCGATTGGCCGCCTGCGGGCCGCCCTGGCGGATCGTCACCTTGAGGCCGTACTTCTCGTAGGTCCCGTCGGCGACGGCCTGATAGTAGCCGCCGTGCTCGGCCTGGGCCAGCCAGTTGGTGCCGAACGTCACCTCGTCGAGCGCCGCCGCCGGACCGGCGCCGGCCAAGAGCGCCGCCGCGCCGACCCACATCGAAAGCCGCTTCATGCCCAAGACCCCCTCCGCTGTTCGCCGGCCCGCAGGCCGCTCCTCGGCCACGGCGGCAGTGCCGTCACAGGATCGCAAATGCCGTGCCATTCGGCGCGCCGCACGGTCTCGTCCCACCCGCCGCCGGCGCCCATCCGACACAGTCTAGGAGATTGCCGCAGCCCAAGAAAGCGCCATGGCGCGGATCGCGGCGCGCAATCCGGTACCACAGCCTGCGATTGACGACGGCGCCCCGCTCGCGCCCTCCGCAACGCTGGGTTTGCCTTGCCGGCGGTGATGGTCCAAGCTGTCGAAGGGAGCGATCGCCGCCCGACGGCGGATTGGGGGATCCAACTGATGGCCCGGTTCATCCTCGCGGCAGGCGCTGCGATGGCACTCGTCGCGTCGGCCGGCCTCTTCGGCGTGCCGCGCGCCGAGGCAGCGTCCTTCACCGTCGACGGCAACCGCCTGATCATCTCGGGCGCCCTCTACGGCGACCACGAGTTCGGCCGCTTCACCGGCTACCTGCGCGCCAATCCGGGCATCACCACGGTGGTGATGAAGGACTTCTTCGGCGGCATGACACAGGCCGGCAGCTTCCTCGCGATCACCGAAGTGATCCGCGCCCGCAAGCTGTCGACCGAGGTCGACGGCCCGTGCGTCTCCGCCTGCGCGCTCGCGTTCCTCGGCGGCGTGAAGCGCGGCACCGCGCCGGGCGCCAACCCGGAGCGCAGCTTCGTCGCCTTCCACGGCGTCTACACCGGCGGCGGCGTGCGATCCGACGAGTTCAAGCCGATGTTCGTCAACGCCCTGCGCCGCTACACCGGCGGCAAGATGCCGGAAAAGGTGGCGCTCAAAGCCTTCTCGCTGCCGCCGGACGGATTCATCGCCTTCTTCGACAAGCGGCGGACGAAGGGCAAGAAGGGCGTGTCAGTGATCCTCTGCGAGGACTTCAAAAAGGCCGACGAGGGCGGCTGCGTCGGCATCACCGGCATCGACGCCTACTCGACCGGCGTGTTCACGCGCTGAGGCGTCGACAGCGGCGCGCGATTGCCCAGTCTGCAACTCCTGATGTATATATCCCGAGCGGTGCCGAACGGTGGCGCCGCCACCGACACGAGCCTTTGGGGGGCTTCATGATCCGCGCGATATCAGCGGCCGCATGCGCGGCGGCGGTCGCCCTGTGTCCGCTCGCGGCGCGGGCGGCCGACTACAAGATCGACGGCAGCCGCCTCACGATCTCCGGCACCTTCTACGGCGACAGGGAATTCGACGACTTCACCACGATGGTGCGCAAGGACCCGGCGATCAAGACCATCGTCATGAAGCAGTTCTACGGCGGCGTGAACATGAGCAACTCGCTCTCGTTTCCGAAGTTCATCCGCGAGAGCGGCCTCGCGACGGAGGTCGACGGTCCGTGCTTCTCCGCCTGCGCGACGGCGTTCGTCGGCGGGGTGCGCCGCGGCCTGGCGCCGACCGCCGACCCGAACAAGACCGTCGTCGGCTTCCACGGCGCATACCAGGCGGGGCGGGTCTACGAGCCCTTCGAGATCACCTACGTCAACGCCATCCGCCGCTACACCGGCGGACGGATGTCCGAGGCGATGATCCGGCGCGCCTACTGGCTGCCGCAGAACGGCTTCCTCGCCTTCTTCGACCCGCGCCGCGGCACCAACGAGAAGGGCCAGTCGGTGTTCGTCTGCACCGGCAAGGAGAAGCGCCAGGTCGCCGACTGCGAGGCGCTCGCCGGCGTCGACGGCTACAAGGTGGGCGTGTTCACCCACTGACCCGCAGCGGCCACCGCCGTGGTGCTTGCCATGCGGCCGGGCGCGCCATAGCCTCGGCCGTCCCCTCCTCCGGACCATCGATGCTCGAGCGCCACACCCCTTCCGGCATCCGCCCGCCCTTCGCGGCCTACGCGCACGCGGTCACGGTGCCGGCCGGCATGCGGCTGATGTTCGTGTCGGGCCAGCTCGGCACCGCGGTCGACGGCACCGTGCCGGAGGACGCCGAGGCGCAGGCCGACCTCTGCTTCGCCGCCGTCGCCGCGATCCTCGCCGACGGCGGCATGGGGCCGGCCGACGTGGTGCGCCTCAACGCCTATGTGACCGACCGCGCCCACCTCGCCGCCTACATGCGGGCGCGCGACCGCTTCATGGCCGGTCACCTGCCCGCCTCGACGCTGATGATCGTCGCCGGCTTCGCACGGCCGGAGTTCAAGGTCGAGGTCGAGGCGGTGGCCGCCGCCCGGGATCCGGCACCGTGACGGATGCGGCGACGGGAGCGTGGGCGCTCGTGCCGCTCGCCGGGCTGTGGTTCCTCGCAGCGGCAACGCCGGGGCCGAACATGCTGCTCGTCGGCCACCGGGCGGTGCGCGACGGCTGGGCCGCCGGCGCGATGGCCGCCTGCGGCACCGCCGCCGGCACCTTCGTGTGGGCGTCGGGCGGCCTCTTCGGCCTCTCAGTGCTGCTCGCCGCGCTGCCCGAGGCGGGGGCGGCGATCCGGATCGCCGGCGGCCTATACCTCGTCTTCGCCGGCATCGCGATGTGGCGGTCGGCCGGCCGGGCCGAGGCACCCGGCACGGGCGGCGTCTCGCTTATTGCCGCCTTCCGCGCCGGGCTGGTGACCAACCTCGCCAACCCGAAGAGCGCCGCCTTCGCCGCCTTGATCTTCGCCGTGGCGCTGCCGGCGGACGCCCCGACCTGGCTCCGGCTCGCCGCGGTGGCGACCGTCGTCGCCGTGTCGCTCGCCTGCTACCTCGCCGTCGCCCGCTCGATCTCGCGGCCGCGCATCGGCGCGCTCTATCTCGCCGCCCGCCGCACGGTCGCCCGCCTCGCCGGCGGGCTCTTCGTGCTGTTCGGGCTGCGGCTCGCCCTCGACCGCTGACCGGAGACGGCCCATGCGCCTGTGGATCAAGGACCCGATCGCCGTGCTCGCCGAGGGCGCCGAGCGCGGCCTCGTCGTCGAGGACGGCCGCATCGTCGAACTCGTCGGCGCCGGCAAGGCGCCCGCCGCGCCGGTCGACGAGACCTGGGACGCCGGCCGCCACGTCGTCGTGCCGGGGCTCGTCAACACCCACCACCACATGTTCCAGACGCTGACCCGTGCCCACCCGCAGGGGATCAACAAGGAGCTGTTCCCCTGGCTCAAGGCGCTGATGCCGATCTGGGCGCGCAACGTAAAGCCGGAGCCGTTCCGCCTCGCGACGCGGCTCGCGCTGACCGAGCTCTTGATGTCCGGCTGCACCACCGTCTCCGACCACCAGTACCTGTTCCCGCGCGGCATCGAGGACGCGATGGACGTGCAGGCCGAGGAGGCAACGGCGCTCGGCATGCGGATGACGCTGACGCGCGGCGCGCTCAGCCTGCCGCCGAGCGAGGGCGGCCTCACCGTCGAGGAGGCGATCCAGGACGACGACACCATCCTCGCCGACTGCGAGCGCGTCATCGCCCGCTACCACGATCCCTCCGAGGGCGCGTTCCTGCAGGTGGCGCTCGCGCCGTGCGCGCCGTTCAACGTGACGCGGCGGCTGATGGTCGAGACGGCGGCGCTCGCCGAGCGCTGCGGCTGCCGGCTGCACACCCACTTGGGCGAGACTTTCGACGAGAACGACTACTGCCTCGCCCACTTCGGCTGCCGGCCGGTCGAGTATCTCGAGGAGCTCGGCTGGCTCAACGACCGCGTCTGGCTCGCCCACGGCATCCATTTCAACGACGCCGAGGTCGCAAAGCTCGGCCGGCACGGCGTCGGCGTCTGCCACTGCCCGACCTCGAACATGGTGCTCGCCTCCGGCAACTGCCGGACGAAGGAGCTCGAGGCCGCCGGCGCGCCGGTCGGGCTCGGCGTCGACGGCTCGGCCTCGAACGACAACTCCAACCTGATGGAGGGCGTCCGCCACGCCCTGATGATCGGCCGCCTCACCTACGACGCCGCCGCCGTCACCCACCTCGACGCCTTCCGCTGGGCGACCGAGGGCTCGGCGCGCTGCCTCGGCCGCACCGACATCGGCACAATCGCCCGCGGCAAGCAGGCCGACCTCGCCTTCTACACCCTCGACGAGCTGCGCTTCTCCGGCGCCGGCGACCCGATCGCCGCCCTCGTCCTCTGCGGCGCGCACGCCGCCGACCGGGTGATGATCGCCGGCGACTGGCGCGTCGAGGACGGCATGCCCGTCGGCGTCGACGTCGCCAAACTCCGCCACGAGCACGGCGAAGCGGCGAAAGCCTTCCTCGAGAGCGTGTGAGACCAGAGATGCTGCCCCGCCGCTACTGGCAAGACATGACGACGGCCGAGTTCGCGGCCGCCGACACCAGCCGCTGGATCGCCGTACTGCCGGTCGCGGCGATCGAGCAGCACGGCCCGCACCTGCCGGTCTCGACCGACACCACGATCGCCGAGGGCGAGATCCGCCGCGTCGTCGAGCTCGCCCCGCCGGAGCTGCCGGTGACCTTCCTGCCGGTGCAGGCGGTCGGCAAGTCGAACGAGCACCTCGCCTTCCCCGGCACGCTGACGCTGTCACTCGCCACCGCCCTCGCCGCCTGGACCGAGATCGGCGAGAGCGTCGCCCGCGCCGGCGTGCGCAAGCTCGTCGTCGTCACCTCGCACGGCGGCAACACCCCGATCGTCGACGGCCTCTGCCGCGAGCTCCGGGTGCGCCACCAGATGCTTGCCGTGCAGACGAGCTGGGCCCGCTTCGGCCAGCCGGACGGCCTGTTCTCCGCCGACGAGATCGCCTACGGCATCCACGCCGGCGAGATCGAGACGGCGCTGATGCTGCACCTCGCGCCGGACCTCGTGCGGATGGACAAGGCGGAGGACTTCTCCTCGGCGCAGCGCTCGTTCGTGCAGTCGTTCCGCCACCTGCGCGGCCACGGCCCGCACGCCTTCGGCTGGATGTCGCAGGACCTCAACCCGGCCGGCGCCGTCGGAAACGCCGCCGCGGCGACGGCGGCGAACGGCGCCGCCTCGCTCGACCACGCCGCGCGCGGCTTCCTCGAGCTCCTCGCCGACGTCGACGCCTTCGACCTCGCCCGGCTCTGATCGCGCGTCACGCCGCGGCGTGCGTCATCCCGCCGGAAGATCCGCCGAGATCATCGGCCTGAGCAGCGCGACGATCCGGCCGACCGTCGCGCGGTCGAGCGCCTCGGCCCAGTTCCTCGGCCAGTCGAGGCGCGGCGCCACGCCGCCGGCGCCCGCGGCCTCGATCTCGGCGAGGATCGCCGCCGCCACGGCGCCGGGCGTCGGCGCCACGCCGGCGACCAGCGGCGAGACCGCGGCGAGCGCCGCGGCGGTCTTCGCCCCGTGCGTCGTGGTGACGACCGCGAGGCCGGCGGCGGCCATGTCGATCACCGCCCCGCCGAGGTGCGGCGCGTCCTCGAGCACGACCCCGACACGCGCCGCCGCCAGCAGGTCGCGATAGCCCGCGACGTCGGCCTGCGCGATGACGCGCGCCGGACGCCCGGCGACGTCGACCTCCCGCTCCGTCGCCGCGCCGAAGCCCGCAACGCGCCACGGCGTCTCGGGTCCGAGGCGGGCGAAGACCACCGCGAGGGCGAGGGCGAGGATCTCGTCGAGGCCGCGACCGGCCGGCTCCGACCCGAGCCGGCAGAGGATCAGCGGCACCCGGCCGCCGGGCGGCGGGGACCCGGCCGCGAGCGGCGGCCGGGCGAGCACCGCCGAGCCGGCCCCGGCGGCCTCCGGCGCGAAGACGCCGATGCGCCGCGCCGCGAAGTCCGCGGCGAGGATCGCCGAGGAGAAGATCGCCCGGTGCGGGAAGCCGTAGGCCTCGGCGGCGAGCGCCCGGGCGGCGTCGCTCGGCGCGGTCGCCGGCTCCGATGTCCGGACGAGGTAGGTGAAGGGCACGCCCGGGCGGAGCCGGTGGGCGATGTGGGCGGTCGACCAGTCGGTGGCGACGAGCCCCTCCTCGCCGCCGAGCCGGATCGCCCGATCGCGGTTGCCCCAGGCCTCGACGGCGAGATGGTCGGTGAGGCCCGCGCCATCCGCCTCGTCGCAGAGGAGGCGGGCCGTCTCGACCGTCCGGGCGACCGGCGCGTCGGTGACGGCGAGCCGGACCGTCAGGCCGGCGCCCGCGAGGGCGTGGGCGAGGTGCACGGCCTCGCCGGCGGCCGTGTCGCCGCCGAGGCCGGGCAGCAGGATCGTGGCGTCGAAGCCCGAAGCGCCGACGATCCGATAGTCGGCGCGGATCGCCTCGCCGAGGCCGCGCGCGCCTGCCGGCGCCGGCAGGCGGCGCGGGCTCGGGGCGGCAACCGCCTCGCGCAGGCCGGGGCGCGCGAGGACGCCGTCGAGGAGCGCCGTGCCACTGGCGAGCCAGGCCGGCAGCGCCAGGAAGCGCCGCGGATCCTCAGTGCCGGGAGTGCGCGCGAGGTCGGCCATCGTCGCGGCGAGGGCCGGCGGAGCGAGCACCGCCGAGCTGTGCCGGCCGCCCGCCGGGCGCGGGCCGGCCGCGAGCGCGTCGAGCGCCCCGGCGAGGAAGGCTCGCTGCATCACCGCCGGCCAGACCTTCTCGAGCTCCGGCAGGATGGCGCGGACCTCGTCGACCGCCGCCGCGTCGCACGGCTCGCCTCCGGGCGGCAGCAGCGCCGCCACGCGGTCGAGCGCGCGGCGCCGCACGGCGAGGCGGGCGGACGCCGCAGCGGCGTGCGCGCTGTCGTGGCCGAGCACGTTGCCGCCGTGCTGCACATAGTCCTGCAGCGCCTCGTCGACGAAGCGGATCTCGCCCATCGTCGCGGCGACGAGGGCGATCCACTGGTCGTGGAAGGCGTCGGTGGCGTGCGGGATCGGTAGGGCGCGCCGCAGCACCTCGTGGCGGGCGAGGAGCGCGGTGCCGCTGACGGTGTTGGTGAGCAGGAGCTCGCGCGCCGTGTGGCCGTGCGGCCGCCGCCAGGAGAAGAAGCGGTGATCGGCATCGCCGCCGATCGCCTTCCCCACCCCGTCGACGATGCGCATGTCGGCGTAGGCGAGGGGGGCGCCGGTCGCTTCGAGCTCGTGGAGGAGGCGCTCGAGCTTCCGCGGGTCCCAGACGTCGTCCTGGTCGGCGAGGGCGACGTAGGGGGCGCGGGGGTCGAGGTGGCGCAGCGCGCGCTCGAAGTTGCCGAGGAAGCCGCGGCGGGGGCCGCGGACGAGGCGGATGCGCGGGTCGGCCTCGGCGTGGCGGGCGAGCGCCTCGCGGGCGTCGACGCGGGTCGATTCGTCGCTGACGACGAGGCTCCAGTCGGTCAGCGTCTGGGCGCGGATCGAGGCGATCTGGGCGTCGAGGCGGGCGAGGTCGGGGTCGAAGGTCGCCATGGCGATGGCGACC